>Ga0206810_1003_pt1 | contig 61869 bp, 64 predicted proteins | sample Alteio_BWOrgCont_56_FD_152889 | JGI IMG/M metagenome (GOLD analysis project Ga0206810, IMG submission 152889) | Enriched cells from forest soil in Barre Woods Harvard Forest LTER site, Petersham, Massachusetts, United States -... | ecosystem: Environmental > Terrestrial > Soil > Temperate forest >...
ACCGAATCGGCCATCATTAGCACGGCTGTTTCCTTTGAAAAAGGTATTGGTCCGGGGTATCTGAATTTTTCTTCACTTATTTTTTCTTCCGGAAAATCTTTTTTTAAACGAACGGTAAAAATATTCGGTATAAGTTGTTCCGTGGTGCGTACGGATAAAGTCAATGATTTGTTCGGGTAAATTATTTTTTTTTGCTATTTCAATACCTTTTATTACGTGTTCTATAATAATGAATGCGCTGTCTTCATAGCTTAAATCCCCATGAGGGTTTATTCCCACTGTTTGATTCTCAATAAAAAAAAGCGGGTTTTCCATTTTTCCGATGTCATGAAACAATGCACCTGTGCGCACAAGTAAAGGATTGTCACCTATATTGTAAATAGCTTCTTCGGCCAAATTAGCAACTTGTAACGAATGTTGAAACGTGCCGGGCGCAACAGTGGCCAGCTTACGAAGTAGTTTTCCGTTGGTATCCGACAGTTCCAAAATAGAAACATCGGAAATGAATCCGAACACCTTTTCAAAAATATAAATTAAAGGATAAGAAAACAGGGTAAGTGAGGCACTTATGCCAAACCAGGCAAAATCAAGTGCGGAGATGCTGTCCATACCTCCTTCCTGAATAATGTTTATACTTAGAAAGGAGGCACAATAGATGAAAAAAAGATACCCCGCGGTGGCAAAAATTTGTGAACGCTTGTGCATGTTTACAATGCTAAGAATAGTAATAATGCCTCCGAGCAATTGTATGAACATGAATTCAAAAGGGTTGGGAACCATAAATGAAATAATCAAAATGGTAATGAGGTGTACAAAAAGAGCAATACGCGTGTCGTAAAATGAACGTATGATGATGGGTAAAATACAAAAAGGTAAAAGATAAATGTTGAAGGCTTGTGAATTAACCGAAATTCGTACCATCAACGATTCCAAAACAATCGCAAAAAGTATGAACAGCACTTTTGGTGTGTTGCTGTAGATATCTTTTCTGAAAATGTAAAGAAACATCAGTAATATGGAGATACAAAGTGAAATAATAATGATCTGTCCTGTAAGAACAGATTTGTAACTGCCGCTGCCACCCGATTGTTCTTCATATTCGGCCTTTAAAGATTCCAGTATCTGGTATTTCCGGGCATCAACAATTTCTCCTTTCGAAATAACACTTTGGTCGTGCAAAATAATGTCTCTGGTAGGGGCAATATTTTCGAGTGCTTGTTTTAATACTTTCTCCGTGGTGGCCTTGTCATAAATTATGGAATGGGTAATGCTGTTTTCGAGCAGTGGTAAAAGAAATCCGCTGTCGGTTCGTTTTGTATGCTCACTTAATTTTTTTTGAATATAAGCGTATGCCGAATTAATGGTGTAAAAATCTTTCAGTTCATGTTCTTCGGCAATGTTGTTTTGCAAAACATAAATAGAATAATCATCCGGTTTGTTTTCAATTGCTTCCGAAGGTTGTATAATTCCCTTGTCGTAAATGGAATCAAGTATCTGTTCGCCTAATTCCAGTGTTTTTGCTTTTAATTGTTTGCCTCCTTTCCAATTTTTTTCAAATTCTGTTTCAAACGCACTTCTTTTAATACTTACTATCTTGTTTTCAAAAGTAAAATAGGGTTTTGTGTTTTTTGTTATCTCTGCTTTTTCATCGCGTAGTTCCGTTTTTGTTTTTCTGATCGCAAAGTCAAACGGAGCTATTAAATTTTCATGGTTCCAGGGTTTTCCTTTTAAATTTTGAAATTCGTATTTGAATTTAACCTGCTTGGGAAATATAAAAACAATAATGGCAATGGTAGCCACAAAAAGAAAGCCTTTGTAAAAGGAGTTGTGCTCATCTCTTATAAATGAAACGGCTTTTTTAATAGATTCCCGTAATCGCATTGTGCGAAGGTAGTGAATATTTAATTTTATTGTTTTATGGTTATTTTACGTATTTATGAGCATAATGCCTTAAAATATTCCTCCAATTTAATGGTACATCTAACTATTATAGATTAAATTTGAGCCTCTGTCTAAAAATTAAAAATCAATAAAATGAAAGAAGTTTACATCCTATCAGCAGTACGTACCCCAATAGGTAGTTTTGGTGGGGCACTATCATCCGTTCCAGCAACTAAATTAGGAGCCATAGCCATAAAAGGTGCCCTTGAAAAGGCAAAGGTAAAACCCGAAGAAGTTCAGGAAGTGCTTATGGGCAGTGTGTTGCAGGCTAATCTGGGGCAGGCTCCTGCTCGCCAGGCATCAAAATATGCAGGTTTGCCCGATAGTGTACAGGCCACTACCATCAACAAAGTTTGTTCGTCGGGCTTAAAGTCGGTGATGTATGGTGCGCAAAGCATATTGTGTGGCGATGCCGATGTGGTTGTTGCAGGTGGTATGGAAAGTATGAGCCAAACACCGTTTTATGTAGAAAATATGCGATGGGGAAATAAATACGGTAATACTACCATGATTGATGGAATAGCAAAAGACGGTTTGGTAGATTGTTATCATAATTACGCTATGGGCTGTGCGTCGGATATGGGGGCGAAGGAATTAAATATTACACGTGAACAGCAAGATACTTTTGCAATACAGTCGTATAAACGTTCGCAAGCTGCATGGGCCGCCGGACGATTTAACGATGAAGTTGTTCCTGTAGAGATACCCCAACGTAAAGGCGATCCTATTGTAGTTACGCAAGATGAAGAATGTAAAAACTTTAAAGAAGATAAATTAAAAGAATTAAAACCGGCATTTACGAAAGATGGCACAGCAACAGCAGCCAATGCATCTAAAATTAATGATGGAGCTGCCGCAGTGGTATTGATGAGCAAAGAAAAAGCGGATAAACTGGGTTTAAAACCAATCGCTATTATTCGTGGATATGCCGATGCAGAACAGGCTCCTGAATGGTTTACCACGGCACCATCTGTTGCGGTACCAAAAGCTGTGGCAAAGGCAGGTTTAAAAATGGAAGATATAGAATATTTTGAGTTGAACGAAGCCTTTTCATTTGTAGGTATAGCCAACATGCAAAAAATGAAATTAAATCCTGAACGCGTAAATGTTAACGGTGGGGCTGTTTCATTGGGTCACCCCTTAGGCTGTTCGGGAGCACGTATTCTTGTTACATTAATACACGTATTAAAACAAAACAAAGCAAAATACGGTGTTGCCGGTATTTGTAATGGTGGTGGTGGAGCATCGGCAATGGTTATAGAACTAGTATAGAGTTAGGAAGTGGAAAAATTGTAAAATTTAATTCGGTACTCACCCCTCTCCTTTGGAGAGGGGATGGGGGTGAGGCTAAAGAATTAAAAGGAGCAAAATTTCAAAAATAACGATGCGACTTTGGACTTTAAACTTTCCAACTTTGAACTAAATAGTATGTTTGGAATATGTAATTTAAGTATAACCCCTTGTAGAAAGGAGCCCGTTGATACCAGCGAAATGGTTACCCAACTTTTGTTTGGCGATCATTTCATGATATTGGAAACCCAGGGTTCGTGGTGCCGTATTAAAATTGCTTACGATGGTTATGAATGTTGGGTAGATAAAAAACAATTTTCGGTTATTCAACAACATACGTACGATATACTTAGCTCGGCAGGAATTATTAATTGCAACGAATTGGTACAAATAATTACCGACAAAAAAACAGGACAACTTTTCCCTGTTACATTGGCAACTTCGTTACCTAACTTTGACGATGGTGAATGTGTGATTGAAAATCAAACCTATTCTTTCGACGGGGCTTTTATTGGAGGACAATTACCTTTTACTAAAAATGGTATTGTGGAAATAGCAATGATGTATTTGAATGCGCCTTATTTATGGGGAGGCAAAACACCTTTTGGTATTGACTGTTCGGGTTTAACACAAATGGTATATAAGCTCAACGGAATAAAAATACCGCGAGACGCTCATCAACAAGCTGAATTGGGCGAAACGTTAAGTTTTGTGGAAGAGGCCGAACCTGGCGATTTGGCTTTTTTTGATAACGCTGAAGGGCGCATTGTGCATGTAGGCATTGTTATGGACGGCAATAAGATCATTCACGCATCCGGCAAAGTACGGGTTGACGGGTTCGACCATCAAGGCATTTTTAACAGCGATAGTAAAGATTATTCTCACCGGTTACGTTTGTTAAAGAAGATTGTTTAATTCTAGTTTTTTACTACATTCGCGCCGAAAAAAAGCAGCAACTACATAAGTTTAACATAAATTATAAATTCAGCATGAGGGTTTTAAAATTTGGAGGCACATCCGTAGGTTCCGCAGAACGTATGCATGCGCTTGTTAGTTTGATCAACGACGGAGTGCCTAAAATTGTTGTTCTTTCTGCCATGAGCAAAACAACAAACAGTTTGGTTGATATAAACACTGCTTTGTATGCAAAGGATAACAATAAGGCGAAGCAATTGATAGATGAATTGGAGAACCGCTACAGAGACGTTATAAAACAGTTATATAAGTCGGAAAAATCGTTTGCAAAAGGTAAACAACTGATCGATTCTCATTTCCAATATTTACGTGCGTTCACCATTGATGTTTTTTCGGTAAATGAAGAACGTGCCATACTTGCGCAAGGCGAGTTACTTTCAACTGCAATGTTTCATTATTATTTGGAAGAAATAGGAATTGATTCTATATTGCTTCCTGCGCTTAATTTTATGCGTATTGATGAGAATGAAGAGCCCGATATGAAATATATTGAAACGCACATTAAGGCCGAACTTGCAAAAACTCCCAAAGCAACTTTATACATTACACAAGGATACATTTGTCGCAACGCATTTGGAGAAATTGATAATTTAAAACGAGGTGGAAGCGACTACACGGGTACCATTGTAGGTGCGGCAATACGTTCGGATGAAATTCAAATTTGGACGGATATTGACGGTATGCATAACAACGACCCGCGCATAGTTGATAAAACACATCCTATTGCCGAACTATCGTTTGATGAAGCGGCGGAGCTGGCTTATTTTGGCGCTAAAATATTGCACCCTACTTGTATAGTACCTGCACAACAACGTAAAATACCCGTACGGTTGTTGAACACCATGCAACCGGAAGCGAGAGGAACAGTTATAAACGCTAACGATTCGGGCGATGGAATAAAAGCCGTTGCTGCAAAAGACGGAATTACTGCCGTTAAAATAAAATCTACCCGTATGCTGTTGGCATACGGATTCCTGCGCAGAGTGTTTGAAATATTTGAGCGCTACAAAACACCTATTGATATGGTTACTACTTCGGAAGTGGCCGTTTCAGTTACCATAGACAATACCAAACAATTGAATGAAATTGTAAAAGAGTTGGAAGAGTTTTGTTCGGTGGAGGTGGAGACCGATTTAACCATTGTGTGTGTGGTGGGCAGTTTAACAGGTGAAAAACGGGGTTATGCGTTAAAAATCCTTGAGGCATTGGAAGATGTTCCCCTTCGTATGATATCTTACGGTGGAAGCGAACACAATGTATCTGTTTTAATTGAAACCAAATTAAAGAAAGAAGCATTGGTGGCCCTGAATAAAGGTTTATTTAATTATGTAATGGAGGCGAAATAATAACAAAGAATGTTCACCGCAAACACTGTATCTAAATTTAAAACCATCCCAACACCTTTTTATTATTACGATGTGGAGGTGCTGAAACAAACGCTTACCAAATTAAAAAAGGAGTCGGATAAGTATGGATTTGTTGTTCATTATGCATTAAAAGCAAATGCCAACAATAAAAATTTAGATATTATCCGGTCGTTTGGCATTGGTGCCGATTGTGTAAGCGGCAACGAAATAAAAAAAGCAATTGAATGTAAATTCAAATCGGATGATATTGTATTTGCAGGCGTTGGTAAAAGTGATGCTGAAATAAATTTTGCACTGGATCACAATATTTTTTGTTTTAACTGCGAAAGCATTCAGGAGATGGCAGTGATAAACGAACTTGCTGCCGCAAAAAACAAAACAGCGCAAATTGCTTTACGCATCAACCCCAATGTGGATGCGCATACGCACGAATACATTACTACCGGGCTCGAAGAAAACAAATTTGGAATAAATCTATGGGAGTTTGATGCGGTTGTAAATGAATTAAAAAAGTTAAAGAACCTTAAACTTATTGGATTGCATTTTCATATCGGGTCCCAAATAACCGATTTGGCTCCTTATAAATCATTGTGCTTAAAGGTGAATGAAATACAGCAATGGTTCGAAACCCGCCACATTAAAATTGAAAACATAAATGTGGGTGGAGGCTTGGGGGTTGATTATCATGAGCCGGATACTAACGCTATTGCTGATTTTGAAAAATATTTTAAAGTGTTTCATGATTTTTTAGAAGTTCGCCCGAATCAAAAAGTACATTTTGAATTAGGTCGCTGTATTATTGCACAATGTGGGTCGCTTATTTCAAAAGTACTGTATATTAAAAAAGGCGTGAACACTAATTTTGCCATATTGGATGCAGGTATGACCGAGTTGATTCGTCCTGCATTGTATCAGGCATATCATAAAATAGAAAACCTTACCAGTCATTCTCCGATTCATAAATACGATGTGGTGGGTCCCATCTGTGAAAGTTCCGACTGCTTTGGAAAAGCGGTGGAATTACCTGAAACTTCGCGTGGAGATATTATTGCGTTGCGAACGGCAGGTGCATATGGTGAAGTAATGAGTTCTGAATACAATTTAAGAGATAAAGCGAAGGTGGTTTATTCTGACGAACTTTAAAATAGCCCGTGTATATCTGCATCAATTTTATTGATGATCAATCCTAAATCTTCCGATTTCTCAGAAAAATTGTTGGTATCAACATCAATGATCAGCAGCTTTGCTTCAGGGTGCTCCGTTTCGTAGGAAGAAATAAAGGCCTCGTAACGCTCGTTCAGACGTTTTAAGTAATCCAGGCGGATGGCATTTTCATATTCTCTTCCACGTTTTTGTATTTGGTTTACCAACGTTGGAACCGAAGCACGCAAGTAAATGAGCAAGTCGGGAGGAGTAACAAAGGTTTCTAATAGTTTGAATCCGGCAAAATAATTTTCAAAATCGCGGGTGGTCATTAACCCCATTGCATGCAGGTTGGGAGCAAATATATAAGCATCTTCATAAACAGTGCGGTCCTGTATAACCGATTTACCGCTGTTTCTTATTTCCAATATTTTGCTAAAGCGTTCGTTCAAAAAGTAGATTTGCAAATTGAATGACCAGCGTTGCATGTCCTCGTAAAAATCATTCAGGTAAGGATTATCATCCGCATCTTCATAATGTGCCTCCCACTTATAATGTTTTGCTAAAAGACTCGTCAGTGTTGTTTTTCCTGAACCTATATTTCCTGCTACAGCTATGTGCATAAATTAAAATAAAATTTTATAGAATGAAATAATATGTACCGAAAATACAAATTTTATTATGTGGAATAATTAAAAAATTGAAATTGTGAATAAGTTTTTTGCCTGTATCAAATTTTATTTCTGCTCGAAATTAAAAAGGTAATCTTTAGCGGTATTATTTACCATAAAACAGGATTGAATCCTTGTTTTGAAGCATTAAAATATCGGTTTCGAGTCTGAAGTTTGTGAAATCAACGTGGGGTACTTTAAACTGTATCGTGTTTCCTGTTTTTAGTTGATACGCATCAATCTTGTTATCTTCGGTCATAAAGTAAACCCAATCGCCGATAGGCTCAAAATGGGTAATGTTTTTAATGGGAACGGTTTTATAATAGGTGCCAAAAACATCAAAAATTAAAATACCCGATGAAGGATTATTAAGGTAAACTTTGTTATCGTGTTCAATCAAATAGTTAGGCTGAAGATCAATATTAAGTAATATGCTTAAATTGCCTGTACCCACAGTTTTTTTTAAATTCTGATCGAGGCGTACCAATTCCATGTTTTCCTGGTCGTACAGCCAAACGCAGCCATTGTAAGAGGTGCAGGCTAATTGTGCTTGTTCGTATTCAACTTCATCGGGAGTTGCCGGGTCATCAAGTATTACCGGGTCGCCGTTCAGGCTTAATGTATTGTCGAGATACACTATTTGTAAAAAATTCTTGTAGAACAAAAATGGTTTTAGCATATACGAAGCATCAACAAAATCAATCTTTCCTAAGTTTTTATTGCTGTATTTATATAACAACTTTCCTGTTTTGTTGTATTTGCTGAGCTCATCACCTTTAACCACATACACATTACTTTGATTATCGGCAGTAATAAAATCGGCTTTTGTGGTAATGGTTGTCGTAAGGTTAAACGTGTCTTGCGCATAGCTTGTGTATGCCGTAAACAGTAACAGATAAACGATTTTTTTCATGTAAGTATCTTAATGATTTTATTTTTTAAGGATGGAATAAATTTCTTCCACCAGCTTTCTTTCATTGGTTAATCGCGGTACTTTATGCTGGCCGCCCAGTTTGTTTTTTGATGCCAGCCATTTGTAAAATGTTCCTTTGGGTACCGATTTAATAACGGGCAACTGCAACACCATGTTATGATAGCGTTTTGCTTCATAGTCGGAATTGATTGCTTTTAAAGCATTATCCAGCATTTCGGTAAAGTATCCAATAGAGTCGGGTTCTTTTTCAAATTCTATGAGCCACTCATGAGCGCCGTTGGTATTTCCACTAATGTAAACAGGAGCAGCAGTATATTCACTTATTTGCGCACCCGATTTTTCACAGGCAATTTGTAAGGCTTTATCGGCATTATTAACAGTAATCTCTTCACCAAAAGCGTTCATAAAGTGTTTGGTTCGGCCTGTAATTTTAAAACGGAAAGGACTTAAATTGGTGAATTTAATGGTGTCGCCAATCATGTATCGCCAAAGCCCGCCCGTGGTTGAAATAATAAGTGCGTACGTTTTATTCAGTTCCACTTCGTCCAGCAAAAGTGTTTTTGAATCGGGTGATCCTAATTGATCTATCGGCATAAATTCATAATAAACACCATAGTCGAGCATTAATAAAAGTTCGGATGAGTCGCGTTGGTCCTGTATTCCGAAAAAGCCTTCCGAAGCATTGTACAATTCCAAATAATTAAAATCCGGCTTGTTGATAATAGTATTGAATTGCTCCCTGTAAGGAGTAAAATTTACTCCCCCGTGAAAATATACTTCTATATTGGGCCACACTTCCGCAATCGATTTTTTTCCTGTTATTTCAAGCATGCGTTTCATTACTATTAACATCCATGAAGGTACACCGGCAAGGCTTACAATATTTTCATCCACGGTAGTTTTTGCAATTTCATTTAGTTTCACATCCCATTTATCAAGCAGGGCTATGGAAGTTTCCGGTGCACGGAAAAAGTCCATCCACATTGGTAAGTTATCCGTTACTATGGCCGATAGATCACCATTTTGTGATTGATAATTTCCGTAATCGTCGGTAGTTAAACTACCCGCCAATCCTAAATATTTTCCGGTAAATAGTTGCGACTCGGGATACAATGTGCAATAAATGGCTATCATGTCGCGGCCTCCGTTAAAATGACAACCCTCTAACGATTCCTGGCTTATTGGTATAAACTTACTTTTGTCGTTGGTGGTGCCCGACGATTTTGCGAACCATTTTATATCGGTGTTCCATAAAACATTTTGTTTCCCTTTGCGAATTTTATCAATAAATGGTTTCAGGGTTTCATAATCTTGAATAGGAACATTTTTTTTAAACTGCTCAACATTTTTTATGTTCTTGTAATTGTGTTTTTTTCCCCACTCGGTAGCTTGTGCAGAAGAAATTAAATTATTTAAACATTCCGTTTGCACATCAAACGGATACTTCATAAAAAGCTCTATCTGGTGCATCCGTTTACTCATCCACCAGGTGGCTATGCTATTTATTAAAGGCATAAATACTAAGAATTATGAATCAAAACGCTTATGTTTTTTATTCTCGAAATACTTGCCTATTTCATCAAGCGACAGCGCATTAAAGCAGGTTTCTTTTGTAAGCATTCCTTTGCGGGCAGCGCACACACCGTAGTACATATCATGGTAGCCTTCTTTTATATGTGCATCAGGATTTATGGAAATCTTTACTCCTTTTTCGAGGCAATAAGGTATATAGCGCCAGTCAATATCCAAACGGTAAGGGTGTGCATTCAATTCAATAATAACATGGTTGGCAGCGCAGGCATCAATTATTTTTTTGTGATTGATGGGATAGCCTGCCCGCGATAATAATAACCGTCCGGTAGGGTGCCCCAATATGGTAGTATAAGGGTTTTCAATGGCTTTCAGTAAACGTGCGGTGGCTTTATCTTCATCCATTTTTAAATTGGAATGTACCGAAGCCACAATAAAATCAAAACTTTTTAACACATCATCGCCATAATCGAGCGAACCGTCATTTAATATGTCGCTCTCTATTCCTTTAAAAACTTTAAACGGTGCAAGTGTTTTGTTAAGTTCATCTATCTCCTTTTGCTGAGCAAACACGCGCTCTTCATTCAATCCATTTGCATAAAATGCCGATTTGGAATGGTCGCAAATTCCCAGGTATTCATAACCCAGTTCCTTGCAATACTCGGCCATTTCTTTCAGCGTATTTACGCCATCACTATAAGTAGTGTGGTTGTGAAGGATGCCTTTTAAATCAGCTACTTCGATCAGTTTCTGGAGCTGGTATTTTTTTGCCAGCTCAACTTCGTTCAATCCTTCCCGCAGTTCGGGCTCAATGTATTGTAAATCGTAGTTTTCATAAATTTCTTGTTCAGAACGAAAAGACTCGGTGTTTTGGACTTTGGACTTTAAACGTTGAACTTGTTCTACATGTGTAATAGTTCCTGTTGTTTCAAACAACCGGGTATAAAAATCTTTTTCAGAGCAGGTAATTGCTTCCGTTTTTACCGGAACATCTTTGGTGAATTCTTCAATGGTTACAGCTTCTTCCGTAGCAATTAAAACTTCCACGTTCTCTATTATTTCACACTTTCGTCTCATTGTACCGGTGAGTGAAACCAATTCTGTTTTGTATTTCTTTTTTACACCGTCCACTAATTTTAAAGCAAATTCTTCAATGGTGGCGTAATGGTATTTGCCTTTGTTGGCATTGTGAAATTCAATTTGTTTTATTACTTCCGCCTGTGTTTTTGCTCCAAAACCTTTTAAGGTTACTAACCTGTTTTCTTTACAGGCATACAATAATTCTCCCACACTTTCAATTTCTAACTCGTGCCATAACTGTCGTACTTTCTTGGGGCCTATGCCTTTGATGCTCATCATATCAATAACTCCCTGTGGCGTTTTGGCCATCATTTCGTCCAGTTCCTTTAAACTTCCGGTGGTTTGCAGTTCGTTAATTTTTGCTGCTATGCCCTTACCTATGCCTTCCAGCTGTTCGAGCTCCTGTAACGATTTTCCTTGCAGGTCGATATTTGTTTTATCCAGTTTAAAGGCCGCATTCGCAATGGATTTTATTTTGAATGGGTTTTCATCATGCAGCTCCATGAGCTTTGATGTTAGTTTTAACGTATCCGCTATTTCTTCGGTTGACATCATACAACATCCAATTCTTTTGTTATTGCACTACTAAGCGGGTTAATAGAAGGAGCATAAAATTTAATCAATTCTCCCTTTTCGTTGATAAGGTATTTGCAAAAATTCCAGATGGGTGCACTATTATTCCATCCGTTTTCTTCTTTGTGTGATAGCCAGTGGTACAAAGGGTTTTGGTCTTTTCCTTTTACCGATGATTTTTGGAACAATTGAAACGTTACACCGAAGTTTATTTCACAAAATTGGGCTATTTCCGAATCATTACCGGGTTCCTGATGCCCAAAATTATCAGCAGGGAATCCAAGAATGGTTAATTTATCTTTGTACTTTTCATGCAGCTTTTCCAACTCTTTATATTGAGGTGTATAACCACACTGTGAGGCTACATTAACAACCATTACTTTCTTCCCTTTTAGTGTAGAAAAATCAATTTCTTTACCATTATTAGCTATCATTTTAAAATCATAAAACGATTTTGAACTATCCGGTTTCACACTATTTTCGGGGCGGGTTTCGATATTTTTCGGGCCGTATCTTTTTAAGAAACGATATTTGATGTCTCGGATTAATTTTTTCATTTCAGAAATAATTTTTAATTTGTTACAATCGTAAGCTTTGCAAATTTTATCAATAATTGTTTTTGCCCTGCACCTTCAAAAAACACGGTGGCTTTGTTGTTAGGAAAAACACCGTCCATACTTATTACTTTTCCAAAACCAAAACGTTCGTGGTTCACTTGCATTCCCACTTGTAAATTACGTAAACTTTCGGTATCAAAATCGCTGGTGCCCTTTGCGGCAGCATTTACTTTCACTAATTTTTTACCCATTATGGGGCGTTGCACAAATTCGGGTTTTTTACTTGTTGTTTTCGATTTGGACGGGTAATCCTCTTCTTCAAACATAGCGTTGTTACCCACCGCCGATAGGTCTAAATATTGTGCATTTATTTCTTCAATAAAGCGGCTGGGTTCGCAATAAACAAGGTTTCCCCATTTGTACCGTGTGGTGGAGTAGGAGAGGGTCACCCGTTTTTCGGCACGTGTAATGGCAACGTAAAACAAACGGCGCTCTTCTTCTAAATCCACGCGGTCGGTTAATGACATTTGCGACGGGAACAAATTTTCTTCCAACCCTACAATGTAAACATAACCAAATTCAAGCCCTTTGGAAGCATGAATGGTCATTAACGATACTTTATTCTTATCTTCTTCTGTTTCATTTTTTTTATCCGCATCGGTCAGTAATGCAATGTCTTGCATAAATGCGTTAAGTGTTACGGCAGGTTTCAAATTTTCGGCTGAAGTTTGTTCTTCATCCGTATCCGTAAACAGTAATTGGCTGCTCGTACTCTCGGGTTCTTTATTTTCGGCCTCTTCTTCGTTTTTTACTTCTTCTTCAACGGTTATTTCATTCTCGGTAAATTCTTTTAAACCGTTCAGTAACTCCTGTATGTTCTCGTGCCGCGAAACGCCTTCCGGTGTTTTGTCGGCATACAGATCGCGCAATATGCCCGAATGCACGGCAATGTATTGCCCTAAATCGTAAGCATTATGCGTAGTAAGCATCGCCGAAAAACTTTTTATCATGGTGGCAAAATCATCCACCTTGGTAAGTGTTCCGCTGTTTAGCCCTATTTCAAAATCTTTAATATTTTCAATCACTGTCCAAAGGCTTATGTTGTGGTCGTTTGCGGCAACAACAATTTTGTCAATGGTGGTGTCGCCTATACCCCGCGCAGGGTAATTGATGATTCTTTTTAACGAAATCTCATCGTGGTTATTAATCGCCATGCGGTAATACGACAATAAGTCTTTAATTTCCTTACGTTGATAAAACGATAGCCCTCCGTAAATGCGGTAAGGTATGTTTTGCCTGCGCAGCGCCTCTTCCATTGCGCGCGATTGCGCATTGGTACGGTACAATATCGCAAACTCCTTGTTTGCTGCCTGCTCGTTCATTTTTATTTCAAAAATGGAATTCGCAACAAAATTTCCTTCGCTATTATCCGATTCGGTTTTTACCACTTTTATCAATTCACCGCTGGTATTATCGGTAAAAACATTTTTTTGCAGTTGATCTTTATTGTTCGCAATTACCGTATTGGCCGCGCCTACAATGTTTTTGGTGGAACGGTAATTTTGTTCCAGCTTAAAAACGTTGAGTTCGGGATAATCTTTTTCAAAATTTAAAATATTTTGAATGGTGGCACCCCTGAACGAATAAATGCTTTGGGCATCGTCGCCCACCACGCAAATATTGCGGTAAGCCGCCGCCAGTTGTTTTACAATTACGTATTGCGAAAAATTGGTATCCTGGTACTCGTCCACCAAAATATATTTGAATTTGTGCTGGTACTTAAGCAATGCTTTGGGGTGGTCCCTCAGTAATATATTGGTGTTGAACAGCAGGTCGTCAAAATCCATGGCGCCGGCTTTAAAGCAGCGGTTGGCATAGGCCTGGTAAATAATGCCCATTTTTGGCTTTGCTGCCATACGGTCTTCTTCCTGTATCTGAGCATTGTTTGCATAAGCCGATGCAGCTATTAAATTATTTTTTGCAGCAGAAATACGCGCCAGTACACTGCCGGGTTTGTATATTTTATCGTCCAGCCCCTGCTCTTTTAAAATGGCTTTAATAAGGTTTTTGGAATCGTCGGTATCATAAATGGTAAAGTTGGCAGGGTACCCTAATTTTTCGGCTTCGCTGCGCAGTATACGGGCAAAAACGGAGTGAAAAGTGCCCATCCACAAATTTTTGGCTTCGCCTTCGCCTACAATCCTGGCAATACGCTCTTTCATTTCGCGTGCAGCCTTATTGGTAAACGTAAGGGCAAGTATGTTAAACGGGTCAACGCCGCTTTTCATCAGGTGGGCTATGCGGTAAGTAAGTACGCGTGTTTTACCTGCACCCGCACCGGCAATTATCATTTCGGGCCCTTCAATACATTCAACAGCTTTGCGTTGTACAGGGTTTAATTCGTCTAAATAGTTCTTATTCATTCTACTAAGGGCAACTGTATGGTTTTAGGTAAACACAAATTTACTTTTTTACCAAGATAAGAAGTTAATTGTTGAAAACTTGGAATGAGAATTTTATGCTGATTATTTAGTAAATTTGTGTAAATATTTTAGACAGATGACAACCACCACGATAAAAAAACAAATACACGAGGCAATTGACATTGTTGAAAGTGAGCCGATATTAAAAGCTATCCATATGATTTTAAATGCAGAGCTCCAACACAAAAAAAAAGCAATGAAACCCTTTACAATAGAAGAGTTTTATGCCCGTAATAACCAATCACAAAAGGAAATTAAACAAGGGAGACTAATAGAACATAAGAGCATCAAAATGAAATATGGTGCCAAATAATGAAAAAAATAAAACTCTTTTGGACGCCGTTCGCATCCAGATGCTTGGATGAAATCAAAAGCTATATAAAGCGGGAAACACAGTCAGAAATTATAGCGAACAAACAAATTAGCCGATTAATTGAAAGAGCAGAACAATTAACCCAATTTCCCGAATCTGGTCAGCAAGAAGAGCTGCTGAAAAACTTAAAACAAAACAGCCGCTATTTGTTATACTACGATTATAAAATTATTTATCAATACCATCACGATAATAAAATAATTATAACGGATGTCTTCCATGTAAAACAAAATCCTGTTAAAATTAGTAGAAACAGTAATGATTAATGTACCCTGTTCTTTTTCTTAGCACATAAGCTTACTCCTGCTGGGAGCATCATTTCATGTTAGGCTGAAGCAAACTAACCTTATTGCCTTCTGTATCATAAAACGAAATGTACATACCCACTCCCGGAATTTCTACAGGTTCACCAATGGTTTTGCCTCCGGCTTCGGTAACATGTTTGGCCGATGCGTTGATGTCGTCAACGGCTATAACAATGGAAGGGTGAGCGGCTTCGCCTGCTTTTTTAGGGAAAAAGCCGCCGTTTATGGCACCGGGCATTTTTGGCCGCCCTGTTTGGTCGGTTTCGGTGGTAGATACTGTTACGTAATTTCCCATTTCTTCGCCCATCATGTTGGTTTCCCAACCAAATACGTTCGAATAGAAATCAGCCATGCGTTTTCTGTCTTCCGCCGGCATTTCAAAATGTACTACAGGATTCATTTTTTTCATGTCTTTAAGTTTTTTAATAAATCATTCTATTTTGCAAGATTAAACATTCCGTTATAAATATAATCTTTTTTATCGCTTAAAGCAGTCAGGTTTATCACATAAACATAAGTATCCGTTTGTGCTATCTGGCTTCCTCCGTCAGGTTTACCGTCCCATCCTTTATTAATATCATCTGTGCTGAAAATCATACTACCCCAACGATCGTATATATTCATTTCAAAATTTATCATCCCTTCACCTTTTGGCATAAAAAGATCATTCTTTCCATCACCATTCGGAGTAAAAGTATTTGGTACATAAAGTGCAAAAAATGGAGTGATCCTTACGGTTTGATAGGTAGAGTCTTTGCACCCGATAGCGGAACTTATTACTAACCTGATGGTATAAGTACCGGTATCTTTATAAATGTGGGGGATGGGGTTTTGTGAAATGGATGTTGAACTGTCTCCAAAACTCCATATCCAGTTATCGGCTCCAACAGAAGCGTCGGTAACAGCAATAGCGGGGGTTAAAATATTAGTTTGTTGAGGACTTAGGGTGAAAAGAGCATTGGGATTTTGATAAACCGTTATTGTTGTTGAGTCGTTTAAAATTATTGAAGAGCATAAATTAGAATCCTTTACGCTGATTAAAGAACATGTATAGGTGCCTAACGCGACGTTCTGAAGCGATAGATTTGCCATGTTGGTTGAACCTTTAGTAATTATAGTTGATTGGATTGCACCAATAGCTGGGCTGTTTAGCTGATAAGTAAAATTATAAGGAGGTGTTCCGTTTGAGCCCGAAAACAGAACATTAGCGGATTGACACCCTATACCGCTGCTAGTTATGCTGCCTGAGGGTAATGGATTAACTGTAACGATCGAAAAGGTCGAATCGCTACCACAACTGTTACTGCTTGTTAACGTATAGGTTGTTGTTACCCCAGGATTTGCTGTTACTGTGGAGTCTGTTGTATTGCTTAGCCCTGTTGAAGGTAACCACGAATAAGAATTTCCTCCGGTGGCTGTTAATGTTGCTGATGTCCCTTCACATATGGTTGCTGAGTTAACTTTTAATTGCGGCGAATTTATAACAAAAACCGAATCTACATACGTGTTGGAACATCCGTTTGCACCTGTACCGGTTACGGTATAAGTACCGGTAGTTGCAGGAACAAACGCTTTTCCGTTGATAATACCACTGCTCCAAATATAACTAACCGCTCCGGTGCCGCTGAGGGTTACCGACGTACCCGTACATACGGTAGCCGATGGTGTTATGGTTGAATTTACCACCGGCAGTGAATTAACGGTAACGGTTGCTGTTGCTGTATTATTACACCCGTTTGCATCTATGCCAATTACGGTATAAGTAGCGGAAGCAGTGGGAATGAACGCCACCCCGTTGGTGATGGTGCTATCACTCCATATATAAATAGCGGCCCCTGTACCGTTGAGAGTAACAGCAGTTCCTGCACATACCGTGGCCGATGGTGTTACAATAGAGTTGACATTTGGTAGCGGACTAACAACAATGGTTATTGCATCGGTACTGATGCATCCGTTTGTAGCGGTACCTGTTACAGTATAACTGTTGGTGGCAGCTGGAGTAAATGCCACTCCATTGGTGATACCACCGCTCCATGTATAAGCAGAATCTCCTCCTGTGCCAATCAGGGCAATGGTTGTACCTGCACATATAGTATCCGGTGATGATGTGCTGGAATTTGGCGGGTTAACGGCAATGGTTATTGTTGCCGTACCACTGCAACCTGTTGTTATATTGGTTCCGGTTACGGTATAAGTGGTTGTAGTTAAAGGTGTAAAACTTACATCATTGCTTACTCCGCCCGACCACGCATAAGTAGTTGCACCTCCTCCTGTAAGTATTACGCTTCCTCCGGTACATATCGTATTGCTTGTTGCATTTGCGGTAATAGTACATATTATAGGGTGTGCATAAGAAGATACGAAGATCAATAGAGGTATTATTGTAAGTACAGTATAACTTTTTTTCATCGAACATTAAATACGATTCATGACAATTTCTGGGCACAACAAGCGTGCCAGCAGTAAAACCAAATGTTAATAAATGGTAGTATTAAGGTTAAATTAGTATGCTGAATGCGCCAAACACTGAAAGTTAGGAGCTTGAACTTCCGTCGCTCCGCTCCGCTATTAAACTGTATTAGCAGTTAGTTGTTATTATTTGTCCACTATGTAATTCAGTTCAGTTACCCCGCAAGTAAATTTTTGAGTAGTCAATAATTTTAGTTTTATTTTGTCTTTGATGTTTGTAAACAATGGAATGCCTCGTCCAAGAATGATTGGATTAACAAATAGCCAGTAGCCGTCAATTAAGCCCAGTTGAATGAGTGAATGTGTTGCCGTAGGGCTACCAAAAAGCGCGATTTCTTTACCTGCTTGTTGTTTTAGTTCATTTATTTTGTCCGAAAGGTTGTCGCTAATAATTGTTGTATTGGTCAAACCCGTGTCTTTCATTGTTTTTGATAACACAACTTTGTGAACGTTGCTGTACCATTTTGAATGTTCAATGTCGTGCTTGCTCGCTTCCGGCTTGTCTCCTGCGGTGGGCCAATAATTTTCCATCATCTGGTACGTTACTCGTCCATACAATGCAGTGTCGCCTTCGCTTATCCGCTTACCGACATGATCGAAAATTTCTTCATCAACGTTGATCCAGTCCATTTCTCCGTTGGGTCCTGCTACAAAACCGTCAAGCGATATGTGCATAAATGAAATTATTTTTCTCATATAGTTCTGTTTTTATGTTTTGATTTATTATAATATTGATCGTTACGTGTTTTTTGTATCGTATAAATAGATTTGAACATCTTCATTATTCGGTGCTAAAATTTTTCTGTCAGCAGCACACTTTTGCCCAATCTCTGAAGCAAAGGCATTCTTCATCGCTTCCATCGACTCAAAATATAAGTTGGCTATGCGATAAGATGAATGTCCTGTGGTTGAAATAATTGCACCATTATTTATTTCATACTTTATTAAACCCGGTAGTTGTTTTGCTAATGGAATATGCACATCAGAATAATGTCGTTCAAAAAATTCTATGTCTTTTGGTGTTTGGTAAATCACTGTCATTTTTGCCATGCTGTTTGTTGTTTAAATTGTTTTTAAAATTAGTGTTTACTAAGCAAATCTAATCCTATTCTAAAAAAATAAATTAACAAATATAAAAATGGCTTTCTCCCTTTTTGTTTTTTTGATTTAATGAGTTTAGTGGTCGCTGTTGTTGAAAACTACGATCCTTTGCTTTTTTCGTCAGCATTGCAATAACAACTGAATTGGTTTTTCTATTCCGGCTTTTTCACATTTTTTTCATAGTTTGATTCAAACTTTCAAAAAAAATACGCGTTGCGTGTCTCATTTGTCGCATTTTACAATCGTATTTTTCATACTTTTTTCATATACAAAATAGTTTTTGGGTTCGTTAAAAAGTTTAGAATAAAGCCTGATTTTTTTGTTAATAAAATGTAAACACCCCGTTTTATTAAATTAAAAATAACAAATGATAATTGCCAATTACTACTTTTGTTTGAACACGAGAAATAGTTTTATCATTCACTTATAAATTGAAAACATATGGCGATCACCGGTAGTTATGTAACACTTACCACATCCGACGGAACGGCTATGCAGGCATATACTGCTGTACCCGATAGCGGAAAAGGAACTTTTCCTGCATTAATGGTTTTTCAGGAAGCATTTGGTGTTAACAAACACATAAGGGACATAGCCGACCGTTTTGCGGCCCAAGGCTATGTAACCATAGCTCCTGAATTTTACCACCGCACTGCGGCTCCCGGGTTTGAAGTGCCTTATACCGATTTTGCTTCGGTAGCACCGCACATGCAGGCAATAACCAATTTAGGATTGGAAGTGGATGTGCGTGCAGCATGGGAATGGTTGCAAAAACACCCGCAGGTACAACATACCAACATAGGTTGCATTGGCTACTGCATGGGCGGGCGAATTTCGTTTTTAGCCAATACCCTATTGCCTGTTAAAGCAGCTGTTTCATATTATGGCGGGCGAATTGTACCCGACCTTATTAAAAATACAAGTGCGTTACATGCGCCCATGTTGTTTTTTTGGGGCGGGCAGGACAAGCACATTCCGCAGGAACAAATTCAAGCCATTGTTGCAGAGCTCAAAAAAGAGAACAAGGAGTTTATGAACGTGGAAATTTCGTATGCCGACCACGGTTTCTTTTGCGATTCCCGTGCCAGCTACAATAAACAGGCGGCAGCCGAGGCATGGCCGCTTACGCTTGCTTTTTTACAAAACAGGTTGGTGGTGTAATACTCCGTAAATAGTATCGCCTGTCTTTCCACATTGGGAGAAACAGGCGATAGCTTATTTTATACGGGCTTTATTTTTTATCTAAAGCCGCCACTTTAGGGGCTTCCGCTTCTTCTTTGGTTTTAAACACCTTGGTAAAGTATTCGGAGTTTTCGTTGGGTTCAACAAAATCGTTTTTAACACCGGCTAATTTTTTTGCCAGATTTTTTTTGTACCCCACCTGCATCTGGCGTTGTATTTGTATACGTTGTGCCTGTGGCGAACCCGCTCCGTGCATCGATTCGGTTAAGTACCCAACAGCGTTCCTTCCTAAGGTAAGGTTCTCTATCAATCGCAAAATGCGTATACGGTTTTCAGTGCTCACACCTTTGCGTCCTACTAAATATTTTTCGAGTAAAGGGCCCGCAACTGGATGTCTAAAGTCTTTTTCCGAAGGTAAAGTAACCACTAATCCACCTGCTATGTCTTGTGCCAAACGACTTATTTCGTAAGGGAAGCGGGTAACGTTGTGTTTACATACCTGTGCCAGCATGTCGTCGTTCAAATAAACACCCGATTTCATTTTTTGTGCTTGATGCGATGATGCAATACCCAATCCAAAGATGGTTTCGTTCAAATGTGTCATCTCAATTAATTTATCTTTAATGTGTGACACTTTTTCCACCCCGTTGTAATCGGCAATGGTAGCCGCAGCGCCAATCAGCACATCACCTAAACCTGTTTTACAAACATAGCTACGGCGATGATAACAGGTAAAGCGTTCCACCAACATGGATGCAAATTCATACTCTCCGTTCATGAACACTTTGTCCCAGGGCACAAATACTCTGTCGAAAATAATCATTGCCTCTTGTCCCCCAAATTTAGCGTTACCGGCATCAATATCGCCTTCTTCCATACTTCTCGTGTCGCACGATTGACGTCCGTATATGTACGTGATACCTTCGGCATCGGCAGGCATGGCAGCCACTATGGCCCAGTTTTTATCTGCTTCGGTTAAACGTATGGTTGGCATTGCAATGATCCAGTGCGAATTCACGCAACCCGTTTGGTGGGCTTTTGCACCCGATATATAAACCCCTTTATTATCTTTATCAACTATGCGTGTAAACAAATCAGGGTCGGCTTGTTCCGATGGAGCTTTGCTTCTGTCGCCTTTAGGGTCGGTCATTGCACCACCAATAACCAAATTGCCTTCGTGCATTAGCTTTACAAAATCTAAAAAACGCTGGTGGTAATCAGTTCCGTATTTTTCGTCAATTTCAAAAGTAGTTGAGTGCAGCGCGTTAATAGCATCCTGCCCAACACAACGTTGAAAGCAGGTACCCGTATTCTGCCCTAATTTGCGTTGCATTTTGTTTTGCAACACCAAATCGTTAGCACTTTCGGCAATGTGTAAAAAACGGCTCACTCTGAGGCCCGAAATGGGTGATTTGGCAGAAGCCAGATCCTCTTCTCTAACTGCCAGGTCGTACGTTTCGGCAACGGCGTTAATGGATGGGCGTATCATCGGATGGTCAACCGGTTCTTTTACCAGTTCTCCAAACAAATACACTTTTAGTTTTCGTCCTCTCAAACTTTGTATGTATTCTTCTCCTGTACGTATCATGGCCCAATGGTTTTAAAGGTTTTACTTCGTGCATTTTGCACATAAACTATGTGCTATACAAATATAACATGTTATTTCAAATAAGCAAATGACAGATGTTAACTAAGGTGGAGTTTAAAAATAGGCCCTTATTTGTGCTCCGCCGGTTTGTACCACATTTACACCTTCCGATTTACGACCTGTATAGGTAATACTTAGTTGCATATTGTTCGATAAATTACGTTGGTAAGTGAGCCCCCAGGTAAAGTTTTGTCCCGATTGCAAACCTTCCAGCATTTCGTAAGCTTGCGACGTACTTTCCGCTCCATTATACGATACTTGTATTAAATTAAATGTTGCATTTAAACTCCCTTTTTGTAAAATATTATATTTCAGTTCGGTGCCGTAGTTATACAAAATGGCTTGTTGTCCGCCCAAATCGGGATTATTTTTTTTGTTGGTTAATTTGTACGATACAGTTAAGCGAAAAGAGGTGGTTGGTTGATAACTGAATTTTGGTTGGGCTTCGTAGTATATAATAGAATAATCGTTTGTTGAAAAATATTGCGATTGGTAGCTTTTTATTCCGTTTATACCGGTAAAGCTCAAATTGAATTTATGAGCCACGTTCCAGCGCACATTTGCCTGATTGAAGTTGTTTTGACGGTTTTCCAGTCCCGAAACCAGTAAGGTGACTGTTTTTAAACTTTGATACGATAGATCGAACCCGAAAACAGGATTAAGCTGATTGAAGAAAATAGTGTTTCTGAAAGAAGAATTGAGCGTTACAATGTTACTGTCCACTTTTTGTGTTTCCTTTAAAAAAGGATTTAAAACCGTTTTATAATCACCGTCGGTCGTTTTTCTGTCAACACGGTAAGCCGTTTGGTCCGCGAAGTTGGAGATGAATTTTTTTATACCTTTTTGGTGGGCCCACATTACTGAGGGTTTTATCATAAGTTGTTCGCTGAACTGATTATTGTAAACGGAGATATAACTGTTTGTTGGTGTATATACCCGTATGTACGTTGCTTCACTTGGAAATGCAGCTATTTGAAATTCGTTGAGCTGGGCAATCCCATCATGGTTAAAATCAATCCACGTGTAAACCCCTTGTCCTGCGGCGACCTGAACATAGGAATATTGCTGCTTTACCTGCAGGCCCGACCCTACTTCGTAAAACGAGTTGGAGGTTACTGCTCCTTTCCACAAACGTAAATTGTATTCAATTCTTGAAATTAATGTGTTATCGGGTTTTTGGCTGCTTATCGTGGTATCAAGAATTTGTAGTGTACGGTATGCGGTATTTATTTTAAACTGACTGTTACGGTTTTTGAGTAATTCTAAAAAGCATCCGTAACTTTTACCCAGCGACGATTTTACAAGTTCTCCATTCTTTTCGAGATAGTCGCTGCGTTGCTTATAATAAACTCCGTATTTGGTTTTTGTAGTGTCTGTATTTTGGGCGTAGGTTTGCCATTCCCAATATTGGTAACTGTTTGCGAGTAGAGAATCTTTTTTCAACGAATCTTTTGAAAACTTGTTTTGTTCAAAAACATCTTTGTAACCAAACGTTATTTTTTTAATGGTTTGCGATATTCCGCTCATGTGCCTATAAAATCTGGTATTAGCGGCAGTGCTTTGTGAGTTTAATAAACTCCCGTCGTAGTTTATTTTTAAGCCGTTCTTATTCCACCCCATACTGGCGGATTGTTTAATACCATTGTATGTGTTAGCTTCTAACAACCCATTTATTTTGTATCCCACACTTGCGGTTGAACCTTTTACCAGTTGGGTTCCCACACCAAAAATGTGCTGGTCGGCGGTAACATAACTGTTGTTAACATTATTAATAACAGGCAGGTTCCAGTCGCGTTGAAATTCTACGCTGCGGTATAATTGAACGGGTGAAAAGTTTTTTTGTACATATTCATAATTTGCATTGGTTATTAGTGATAGTTTTTTTGTCGTACTATCGTCCGAAGCTATGGGATTTAATAACTTTTTATTATCCATGTTCATTTTTAATCCGTATCCCACATCATTATTTTGGTCGATGGATGAAAAAGTATTCAAGTTACTATTAGTTACTGCACCTTCGGCTGAAAACAGTGTATTCTTAGAAAATTTATAATCTACTCCTGCGGTAACCATTTGTTTTTGTTTGGGCGTAATTAGTTGCGCAACCGGGGCATAAGTACCATTCATCTTATGTGTTTCAGGGTCGGGTGCAATCCATTGATATACGTTACCATTGGCACTCGACATTACCTGTATGTAATTTCCATTGCCTTGCCCCACATTGGTGAACGTAACAAGGTATTTTGCCTTAAGGCTATCGGTGCAGTATTGATAAATAGGGTAGGTTATGGTGGCCACTGTAGTATCCATCAATTTGTAAAGCACTTCCGTATTTGAAAACGCAACGCTATCGGCACTTGAGCTAACAGCTTTTGAAAGTGTATCGCCTATTTTAGATAACGTTTTTATTTGTGAAGAAGATAAACTTTGGATGGGTTGGTTTTTATTGTCTTGTTCGGAATAAACGTCAAGGTGAAGATTGTATTTTTTTGTTTCAAATTCGTTTCCTGAAAATGCCAGGGAACGGGAGTAGTTTTTTGAGGAATATTGAAATTCAACAATTATACGCTTGTCTAAAGTGATGAGTTGTTTTACAGTAAAGGTAATGGTGGCTGAATTATAATCAATAATATAATCATTCTGTTGCCCTCTGCTTAATAGCCTTCCGTCAATGTAAACTTTTTCCGTACCCGATAAAATAACAATGTATGCTTCGTTGTTGGCGCCCTGCAAACGGTAAGGGCCTTGGTTTCCTTCAATGCCTTGTATTGTGTTTCGCGCCCATTGCCCTCTTGCAACACCCATACTTGTTGTGGTTTTAAATGTACCGGCATCGGCTTGTCCGTTCAAATTAACTTTTTGTGCCGTTGCAAAACAGATCCCCTGCGATTTTTCATTAAAATTCATAAAATAACTATTGGGTTTGGTCAGTACAAAATCGCCTGCAATCAATTTGGTATTGCCTTTTGAAAGCTGAATAAAAACCTTGTCGAAATCCTGCAATTGTTGACTGTTTCCATCGGCCTGAATAGGGATGTTATTATCAGTTGCCGACATCAAAATATCTACATTATTACTTAAATGGCCCGACAATTGAAGATTGAGGTTTGAATTTACGATCATGTTTTGTGTATTTCCGAAGGAGATGCCACGTGAAATACTTCCGGTTTTATCCAATCCGCTTCCCATATTAAAAATATTATTATCGGTTGAACCTATGTTGTAGGTGTATGGGCTAAACGAAGTAATACTGTTATTTACTACCGGATTTGTTTTTATATTGTTTAGGCTTTTATGTTTTGCTTCCGAAGAGAATAAATAAGGGAAGGTTTGATAGGCTACTTGGAGGCTGTCGAGCTTCTTTTTTTTAACAATTAATAATCCATCAACGCAATTTATTTTATAATCAGAAGTATCGAGAGTGTTGCCATTTTTGTTTTTTACGATCACCGTACCCGGAACAATGCTGAGTGTATCAATCCGGGTAGTATCGTAAGTAACAGATAACAACTTACTGTGTTTGTTGGTTATTTGTTGTGCAAATACGAAGTAGTGGAAAACTACAAGAAAAAAAAGTAATATTATTTTCCGGAAAATCACAAATTTAAAAGTACAAATTATATATACATACTAAAGCCATTTAAAAGGCGTTTAATAAACACTATAAAGTGAAAAAAGTATGTTTTATTGAAAATTATACAATAAACAGGGGGTTATTTATTGTTATAATTGGTCATTGTATATTGTATACCAACTGTGGCAAAACTTTTTATCATCTCTACCGCTCTTTCTATACGGGGTTGTAATAACAGATTTTCTTCTTCGCTCCATTTGCCAAGCACGTATTCGGCCTGTTTACCCTTAGTAAAGTTATTACCAACACCGAACCTCAGCCGTGCATAGTTTGCGCTGTTCAATATTTCCTGAATATTTTTTAACCCATTATGCCCCCCGTCACTACCATTTCCTTTTAGACGCAGGGCGCCCACAGGCAGAGCTATGTCATCGGTAATTACCAATAAATTTTCGAGGGCTATTTTTTCTGCCTGAAGCCAGTAATTCACAGACTTTCCGCTTAAATTCATATAAACGGATGGTTTAACCAATATCAGTAATTTGCCTTTGAATTTATACTGAGTAACAGAAGCAAGTCTGTCAGAAATAAATTTCAAATCATTGTCTTTGGCAAGTTTATCAAGCACACTGAACCCGATATTGTGACGTGTATCGTCATATTCGTCACCAATGTTTCCTAACCCGACAATCAAAAATTTATTCATAGTTTAAAAGTAAAAAAAATGGCGGAACGCAGGTTCCGCCATTTCGAATAATTTTCTTTAAATTTTTTATTTTTTAGCAGGTGCTGCTTTTGGTGCTGTCGCTCCGGCTGCCGGTGCTGCCGCTTTTGCTCCCGCCGCCGTTGCTCCCGCTGCTGCAGGCGTTCCCGCCGCCGGTGCTCCGGGTTTAGCTTCTTCCATAACAGCGCGTGTAATTTGTACAGTAACAACAGTAACATTAGGAGCATTTAAAAATGTAAGCCCGCTAGTATTAATATCCGAAATACGAACTGAGCCACCCACTTCAAGAGTATCGATCGGAACAGTTATTTCATCAGGCATATTTTCTATCAATCCTTTTACTCTTAATGTTTTTAATTTTTTATGAAGTTTTCCGCCGTTTTTAACTCCAGGGGATACTCCCGTTGTTCTCACCGGGATATTCATTATTACAGGTTTCCCCGGTGTAAGCTCCAAAAAGTCGACATGTAACAGTTTATCTGTTATTTTATGAAATTGGGCTTCTTGCAGGATGGCACTGTATTTCTTGTCGTTAATTGATAAATCTACGGTGTGCACATCCGGTGTGTAGACTAAATTTTTGAATTGTGGTTCAGGAACCGAAAAATGAATTTGTTCTTTCCCGCCGTAAAGTACACAAGGTACTTGTTCATTGGTTCTCAGAGCTTTTGCATCTTTTTTCCCTACGTTCGATCGTGTCGAACCGCTAATAGATACTGGTTTCATGTTTTTTATTTATTTATTTGTCGATTGATACGCCTTTCAATCGTATGATTATTAATTAATATTGGCGCAATGGTTTGTTCTATAAAATAAAATGCGAGCTTATTGATTTAAAGCTGTGCACACTGTGTAATACATTTGCAAATAAATCGGCAACCGACAATACTTTTATTTTATCGCTTTCGCGTTTTAAAGGTATGGTATCGGTAACAATTAATTCGGTTATTTTTGAATTTTCGATGGTTTCATAAGCCTTACCCGAAAGAACAGGGTGCGTACAAACGGCTCTAACACTTTTTGCTCCACGGTCAATCATCATATCGGCCGCTTTGGCAAGTGTTCCACCGGTATCTATCAGGTCGTCTACCAATACTATATTACGTCCCTCTACTTCTCCAATTAATGTCATACTGTCAACAACATTGGCTTTCGAACGCTGTTTATAACATATAGCAATGTCGGTATTCAAATGCTTGGCGTACGCATACGCGCGTTTAGTGCCTCCCATATCCGGAGCAGCTATAACTAAATTTGGAATGTTAAGATTCTTTAAATAAGGTATAAATATGGAGGAGCCATACAAATGGTCTACCGGAAAATCGAAAAAACCTTGAATTTGATCTGCATGCAAATCCATAGTAATTATGCGTGTCGCACCAGCAGCCGAAAGCAGGTTTGCCACCAGTTTGGCGCCAATAGCTACACGTGGCTTATCTTTTCTGTCTTGGCGGGCATAACCGAAATAAGGGATAACTGCTATTATTTGATGCGCCGATGCACGTTTGGCGGCATCAATCATTTGCAATATTTCGAATAAATTATCAGTAGGAGGGAAGGTTGATTGTATAATAAAAACATCGTTCCCTCTCACCGTTTCTTCGTAGGAGGCCTGAAACTCTCCATCGCTAAAACGAAAAAATGCTACTTTTCCTAAGGGTTCACCGTAACTTTTAGCAATTTTTTCAGACAAATAATGCGAATTTGAACCTGAAAACAGCTTTACTTTATAATCAGCCATGACTTTTTTAAGAGCCGCAAAGGTAGTGAAAAATGGAATATTTGCAAAAATTTAAGAGCTTACTTCGCATTTTTTATTTGGGAATCAAAAACAAATGAATAGTTTTGCACTCCTATTTGAAAAAATCAGAAGTTTAATATTCTGAAATTGACAGGTTGGAAATAAATAATTTGCCCGGATGGCGGAATTGGTAGACGCGCTGGTCTCAAACACCTGTGTCTTCACTGACATGCCGGTTCGACTCCGGCTCCGGGTACATAAAAATATAACCACCTATAAATTAGGTGGTTATATTTTTGGTAGTAAAAAAAGTAGTAAACTTTTGGAAATAAAAAAATATACACTCGCCAAACTTTTTAAAGGTAAAGGCAAGTGGTATGTCTATTACAAAGCATTTAATCCGGCTACCGGTAAAATGCACATGTTTAAGGATTACTACGAATTAAACAAAAAGGGCCAAAGCCATAAAGAGCGAATAGCAATTGCCAATGCACGCATAGATGCTATAAACCATTCCTTATTTTCAGGCAATACACCATTTGTGAACCAAGTAGCGAACCCGATGGAATATGCGTCATTGGCCGAATCTCTTGATTATATATACGAAATAAAAAAAGTAGGCATACGATTACGTAGTGTACAGCATTATCAAAATTCAATAAGACTAATGAAGGAGTATTTAAACGGGTCACAAATACAAGTCCAGGCCATTACTCCTGTATTTGCACAAGCTTATTCAGATTGGTTATCAACTAATAAGAAGTACACCAATCATTCACATAACAATCAAATTAGAAGTATGGGCACATTCTTCAATGCGATGATCGAGCGAAATATCGTTACCACAAACCCTTTTAAATCCGTAAAACATAAACCAGTTGATACGGGCACCAATAAACCATTTACTGATAATGAAAAAGAGAAATTAAAAAAGTACATGGAAAAACACAATCCAGAATTATTAATATTCGTAAAATTCATATACAATTGTGGTATTCGTCCTAATGAATTAGTGCAATTGAAAGTAAAAGATATTAATTGGGAATTTAAAAATATACAAATTGAAGCTTCTACCTCGAAAAATAGAAAACAACAATCAACTGATTTGCCCGAAGATTTTTTTGAAGAGGTGCAAAAATGTTTTTATGGGCTAAATCCTGAATTTTATTTATTCTCTAATGCATTGAAACCTGGAGACAAGCAAATATATAGAAATAGAGTTAGTGAAGCTCATCTACGGGTTTTAAAAGCGTGTGCTCTTGACAATATGGGCCATACCATGTATGCATGGAAACATACTGGAGCAATTGCATTCATTAAAGCAGGAGGTGACCCTTCCGCTTTAATGCGTCAGTTTCGTCATCATTCTTGGGAGCAAACAAATGTTTACTTGGCTTCCCTTGGCTTAACAAGAAATATTAATTTCATTAAGAAACATCCCAAATTTTAATCCATGAAATCTGATTATAAAAAAATAAATGATCGATTCATAAAAGCTTTGAACGATTGCATTACACGGAAGGAAATTAAAAACCGGGTAGAACTCTCAAAATTATTACATACCACACCAGCAACCATTACTCAGATTAGCAAATATGCTCAGAATGTACCTTATCTTCTTCTTATTGAATTCTGCAAAAGGTTTAATGTGTCCGCAAATTATATTCTTTTCAACGAAGGTCCTCAACGAATTTCTGAATCTAAAAAAGACACGCTAGAAGATTTAATTTCAAGGGTTACCGAATTAGAAAGGAAAAATAAATAGTTAAAAACTTACTCTGAGTAGCAATTTTAACCTATCCGAAACACCGTTCAACACTTTCAACATATGTTAACACATGTTGTTTTTGTTAAATAAATTTCAACACACCTCAACACATTCAACTGTAAGTGTTAATGTAAGTGTAATAGTAACAGTATAAATAATAAATATTATTTATGGAAAAAATTTATTGAGTTATAAATTTATTTTATAATTTTGATTCATGCCAATAGGACGTCCTTCAAAATATTCTCAAACAATTGCTGATAAAATCTGCGAACAAATATCTACCACTTGTAAAGGACTTGTAACTATTTGTAAATCAAAAGGAATGCCTTCCACCGTCACTGTGTATGCTTGGCTTAATGATCCTGAACACAATGACTTTCTTAACAATTACAGGCGCGCGCGAGAAACGCAAGCAGACATCCTTGCAGATGAGATAATAACAATTGCCGATACGTGTCGCATAGGAAAAAAAATAATTAATAAACCTACAGGTATTGAAACGACTGAAGGCGATATGGTTGAGAGGTCTCGTTTAATGATTGATGCCCGCAAATGGAAAGCATCGAAATTAGCACCTAAAAAATATGGAGATAAGCTCGATGTTACTACTAATGGAGCTTCAATAGCCACAATCCATATGATTCATACTCCGTCAGGAATACCGCTTGCCAATTCTGAGTCAGATGTCGATATTACAAAATGACGCTAATTTTGATTTTTCGGACGTCTATTGGGCGAATGCAACTGGAGGGGAAAATATAATCATCAATCAAGGCGGAACAGACAGTGGTAAAACATATGCCATACTTCAGATTCTAATTATAATAGCCATTAGCACTATTGCGCCAAAAGAAGACCCTGTGATTACGATTGTTGCAGAATCAATGACTAATATTCGAAAAGGTGCATACAGAACATTTGCTGGCATATTTGCGAAGTATGAATATTTGACTGGATTCATTTCTTCATGGAATGAAACCAATAAAACAGTAACATTCAAAAGTGGATGGATTATTGAATTTTGCAGCTATGAAAACGAACAACAAGCAAAGCAGGGTAAGCGCCAATACCTCTTCATAAACGAAGCACAATCGCTTATATGGCCCATATTTTGGCAATTATCCAAGCGGACAAGAATAAGAACATTTATTGATTACAACCCAACAGCTCCTTTTTGGGCGCATGAAAAAATTAATAGGTACCGGTCCTTCCTCAAATGATTTGACGGCCACTGTCAAATTAATTATTTCTGATCACCGGCACAATCGTTTTTTATCGGAAGAGGATCATAAAAAAACAGAGGGTATAAAAGACACCGAATTGTGGAGAGTATATGCACGAGGGCTAACAGGTAATTTAACAGGCTTAATTTTCCCAGAATGGCAAATGATCCCAGATGAACAGTTCCCTAAAGATACGGAATGTTGGGGAGCTTTGGATTTTGGATATACGAATGACCCTACCGCCGGTATTAAATTAACTCGCATTGGTGAAACAATTTATTTGCACGAGATTTGCTACACACCTGGCATTGCACCAATACAAATGAAGTCTTTATTAAATGCCAATGGATTAAAGGATAAACCCATATACTGCGAACACGATCCGGACCAAATAGTACAATTAAGAGCATTAGATATTTATGCATATCCAGCTCGGAAAGGTCAAGGTAGCGTTAATGCTGGTATAATAAAATGTAAAGAATACAAAATTTTTTATACCGAAAGCAGCAAAAATATTCATACAGAAAAAACAAAATACATGTGGCAGATGGACCCGGATACTGGCAAGCCAACAAACACACCTATTGATGCATTTAACCATTGTATGGACGCTATTCGTTATGGAATTTACACACATTTATATCGGGAATAATATTTATCACATCGAATAATTTTTATAATTTTATGATATGAAAAAACTACTTATAATCACATCAACATTGTTAATGTTTTGTGGGTGTTCCAAAAAGAATACCACAACTCCTTCCTACGCCATTACATTAACTGTAACAGGCCAAGGAAACTATAATTATCAAATAGGATCTACTATAGGCAGCGGCCATTCCACTACTTCAAAAGTAATTACAGGCACCGCAGTATCTCCTGATTTAATATTACTCACTGCAACACCTGATAGTGTTGGTTATGGCATTTGTGTTGAACTGGATAGCAACCCTGTATTAGGTGGAGGTAATTACAAGAATTGCGGAGGTGGAAAGCAGACAGTTCAATACCAGCTTCAATGACACCCGAAGAAAGTAAATTAGCAGAATTACTGGCGCGGGTAGCTTATCTTGAAAAACAAGATAAAGCATTTACGGAATGGCAGCAAACTATTACGAGGGCAAATAATTTACATATTCGATTAGACAATACAATTAGCGTGGTGATGGACAACCATCATAAGCATCTTCAGTTATTGGAAAATGAAAACAGATTTCTTAAAGAGCAATTATCAGATGCATTAAAGCTTCAATCAGATATTATAGAATGCCTTAATAATATCCAGGAAGGATTAAGGGAAATTGGCTTAAAAACTACTTTTGATATTCCTAAAATGTCAGTAATTAAATAGGGTCAATAACTTTCAGAACTTAAATTTAATTCAGTTTCTAAAATCTTCGTAGCAGCTGAGGCGGCTAATATCCCTCCCGTAACAGCCTGTGTAAGTGCTACTATTAATTGGTTTAACCCCTCAAGTCCTTTCAATTTGTTTTCCTTCAAAATGCTAACATGTTCAAATGAAGCATATAATTCTTCGTTTGGTTTCAGGCCAATGAATGGACTTAATGCAAACATAAATTCGTCAGCAGCGGGTATAATACTATCCTGATATGTTTGAACGAGGGCAGACCTTAAATTCTCGTATGTCGTATCAGTAATAAATATTTGAGGGTTAGTATTGAATACATTACAAATGATGGCTAAATTAGCTTTTGTAGTTTCATTTAATTGCAGGTCGATTGTTGGGGTGGCCATTGATTGCCATTCAACTGCTGTTTTTGAAAGAATAGTCTTGCGTTGGTGGTATTCAATTCCATAATCATCACCAAATTGTCGTTCCATATCCTCTTTCTCTTCAGGCGTTGGCTTAACCACTCCCATTGCATCCTTTTGAACCTTCGGCGCTATAATACCAACTCCTATATGCTGCATGGCAACATTTTGAGCCTTGTAAGCCTGTTCAATATTGCTTAATGGATATTTAAGGCATGAAATGGGTGATTTCCCTATTATAGGGTTATCAAGGTCTGGAATCCGTGTAAAAAGTATTTCGCTTGTTTCAAAACTTGATACATTGTAATTAACATCACCTACACCTTTAACAGATATTGCTAAAGTATTGATGAATTTATACTTTTCAATTATATCATCCATTGACACCTGGTTGAATAATTTTCCAGTGAGCACAGGTTGCATATAAAAAGCGCTAATGTTCCAGAGCGATACAGGATAACCTTTCGATTTAATAGCATTCTTGTACGTAAAAGCATTCCCGTAACATAAGAATTGTGAGCGATATTGTTTTAAAAATTGGTTTTGATCCTGCGTAACATTCGGATTATTTAAAAGTGTGTCCAATTCAGGATCTTCTATTATTTCTTTAGTCGCTTTATTGCGTTTGTAAATACGCATATTCGCAAACATTGCCGAATTTCTGTCAATAACGGCCCTTAATTCGGGAATAGAATTGTACAACTCTTTTGGCTCCGCAACTGGTATCCAAATTGGGCCACGCTGCCCAAGTAGATAAGTGTTATTATAAAGAGAATTTCGGGAAAATAAGGTTAATAGAAATTTAGGAATGAACCTCTGAAGGTTAATTGTTTCTCCTGCCATGTTTTTAGAACGGTAATTATCCGTTAATAAAAATATTTATAGAAAGTTAAAATATTTTTGTAAAAGTATAAAAAATATTTATACTTTTGCTTTTGTATTCCGAATACAACTTTTTTAGGATAATACCTGACAAGTTAAAAATGCTCGATAAAAAAATTAAATCTTGCGGATTAACCGTTAAAGATTTAGATGGTAAAAAAGGTATCGTACAATTCTACTCTGCGTCATTTGACAATGAGAAAGATTCCGACGGCGATATTATCTTAAAAGGCGCATTTCAAAAAACAATCTCCGAACAAAAGGGCCGCATCAAGCACTTGCTTAATCATGATGTTTGGAAAGTACCCGGTGTAATCCTTGAAATAACAGAAGACCACAAAGGATTATTAGTTACTTCTCAATTAGCCAAATCAAAAGATGGAGAATTCTCCACGCTTGCCAAAGATACATTGATAAATTATGAGGCTGGCGTAATTACAGAACATTCTATCGGTTATCGTGCTGTCAAGGAAGAATATGATGAACAAAAATCAACCAACTTCATAAAAGAAATAAAATTGTGGGAGACATCCTCTCTTACAGGATGGGGAGCAAATAAAAATACACCCATGGTGGGAATGAAATCTTTCGCAGACTTAGCAGAACAATTAAAGACTATTGACAAAGTATTACGTTGCACCGATATTTCAGATGAAGGGGCCCAAACACTTATAAAATATTCTAAACGAATCCATATTTATTTAAAGAAGCATAAAGCCAATCAACAGCCGCCTTCTGGCACTCTTGTAAAATCTGACGCTTCTATTGATTATCACTTTTTAACCCAAAATTTTAAACTATAACTCATGAAAAATTGGAACAAAAATATTCCGATATTTTTTTACAAAAATGCTGAAAGAGACCGTGCGGCACGTTGTTATTTAACCGATGGCGAGGCAGCAGCTTTAAAATTGAAAGAGCAAAATGATTTTCTTGACAAAGTAAAAGAGGCCACAAAAGCACAGGTAGCACTTCAGGTAAAAGAATTAACCGATAAACTTGGGGCGTTAGAAGGAAAAGAAAAAGAGAGCGCAGATATTATAACCGCTCTTAAAAACAATCTTGCCACTATTGAGGCTGATTATAAGGCTCACAAAGAAAATGGTGGCACAAAAACGCCGGTTCACAATTCCATTAAGGAGCAAATTAAAAAAGCTCTTGAATCACAAAAAGCAGCTTTTGAAAACTTCAAAAAGAAAGGACAAGACAAGTTCGAATTTGATTTGGATTTAAAGGCAGCGGTTACAATGTTGGAAAGTGGGTCCCTAAATGGTTCTGCTTATATTCCTAAACCGGATATTCGCCCGGGCTTTATTGACCTTGTACGTAATATGCCGTTGATTGAACAATATGCTAACGGCGGCGCTACATCGAGCGAATTGATGGTATGGGTGAACAAATACAATGCCCAAGGAACTTCTGCAATGACAGCAGAAGGCGCAACATTGCCGCTTGTTTCGAATGAAGTAAAAACCGAAAACACAAACGCGGTACTTGAAGGTGCTTACATCACAATATCCATTCAAATGTTGGATGATATTGATTTCATGGCAAGCATGATAGAGGGTGAGTTGCGTTATAAAGTGGACATTCAGGTTGACAACGATTTGATTTCAGGTTCCGGTACCGGTGGAAATTTAAAGGGCATCACCACTTATGCTGTTGGTTACACCAATACAAATATTACCACAACAAACGCTAATGACCAAGATGCTATTCGTGCTATAATTGGTCAAATGCGCTCATTAAATTTCTTCCCGACCATGATCTTTATTAATCCGTTGGATGGTGCCAACATGGATTTGGTAAAGGATCAGTACGGCCGTCCAATTGCGATGGAATATAAAGACATCGATGCTGACGGTAATGATACAATGTTCCGATTGAAGATTGTTGAAAGCCCGCAAATTGCGGTAGGTAATGTGCTTGTTGCGGACATGAGCAAATTCTTTGTGTTCAATTATCTTCCATTTACAGTACAATACGGATGGGTGAATGATAACTTGATTAAGAATTTAATCACTGTTACCGGCATTCGCAGGTTGCATTCTTATGTATCGTTGAATCATTTGAACGGTATTGTTTACAGTTCATTTGCCACTGTAAAACTTGCAATTGCTCCAATACCTTAATTAAAATAAGGGGAGGCGAATAACCTCCCCTTATTTTAACTTTTAAAAACCTTTTAAAAACCTTAAAATTTTAAATAAAATGGCTGAAGAAATCGATCCAAAAGATAAAGCTCAAAAAGAAGAGCAAAATGTCACCGTCATATTTGATGGTCGCGACAAGGTGCAATACACTTTAACATCACAAGGCGTTGCGGCGATGGGGAAAGGTACCCGGCATAAAGCAGGTGAAAAACATTGGGGGCATCCTATTCTTGTAAAAAAATTCGCGGAAAGAAAATGGGCGGAAATTATTGACGGGTCATTGATTGAGCATAAAATGCCGGAGCCGGATAAAAAATTAAAGTCAGCATAATTTTTAAACCTATTCTAAAACAAAAAAAACGATGAAAAAAATAATTTTATCATCCTTTCTTATTAGTCTTTCGCTGATAAATACGGCGCAAACAAATAAGGTATGGCCCATGTTATCGCAATGGGGATTAACTACTGATACAGTAGTTGGAAGTGCTACAAATTATGTGCAAATCACCTCAACAGGATGGTCAAACACAGGTGCCATTCAAGGTGTTGTTACGGTGCACACAGGTACTTTGATTCCTCATCACACTACTTTGCAGGGGTCTATTGATGGGATTAATTTTCTATCCATCGATGGAACAGATACCATGACCTGCACAGGAACGGGTACTTCAACACATGTATGGATAATTGACGGAAATCCATTTAATTATTATAGGATTTCTTGTACCGGTGCTGCGGGGGATAGTTTATTTCTATCCGGAACATATCTGCCTAATGCATTAAGCGGCATTTATAAGAGAAGTTGGAATTTACTTTCGCAGTGGGGAAACATCTCTGATACAGTAACTAATACCGGGACAAACACCATTTATAAGCAAGTTAAAAACAACTATCAATCATTAGCTGTTCAAGTTGTTTGCACTAAAATAAGCGGAACACAAGGTGGAACAGTAACGCTAAAAGGCAGTTTAGATGGTATTCATTACGAAGCTGTGAAAACAACGTATTTAAAAACGATTGTGCCGTTTACAACTGGTAGTTCCAACACATTTACACCTACTAATGTTTCTGTGTCCTCTAATTTATGGATCATAAAGAATGCGCCTTATGAATACTACCAATTAAGTTGGACGGGGACCGGGACAATGTCAAGTGCGTTAAGTGGATTTATAACACCGGCAAAGTAAAATGGGAGTACTTATAAGTTCGTCTTTGTTTGTTGGAAAGTTTGCGATACCGCAAACGGCTTATACTGCTTTAGATGCGCTTATAAATGATACAGAGGAAAATTATTTGAGTGAATTGTTTGGAGCAGATATGTACGCTGATTTTAAAAGTCAACTTACAGGCGCTCCTCCAAAACCAACAGGAACAGGATATTTGAATGTTTATAACCCCCTTAGGGTTGATTACGGAAGTAAAGTTTACAAGAGTAAAGGATTAATCACAATGCTTTTAGGATTCACGTTCTTTGATTTTATGAGGCAAAATATGTACATCCCTACTCAGGTAGGAATGACAATTAAAACACCTCCTGATACGCAACAGTATGTTGAAGAGGCCAATCTATATAGTTATTTGAATGATGCGACCAGTACTTATAAAGCCATTCAGTATTATATACAGAATATACATGCGGAGCTATTTCCGCCGAATATCGGCAATGAAACCGTTGTGTATAATGGACAAAAAAAGGATTACGGAATAAGCGGACTATGATAGGTGTTTCAACATATCAATTGTTAGAAAAGGTTTTGCCTTTTATTGATTTGAATGTAAATATTCAATCAGTTATTAATAACGCAGATAGTACCTATACGCTTGAGATTTGTAATACAAAATGGGCCACTGTAGGATTTACGATTACAATACAAGGCAATCAATATAAAATAGTTGCTTTAAATTTTAATAGTTCTTTGACAGTATCAGGAAGCGTGGCACCAACGCCTGGCAGTTTTAATTTATATGCGCCGCAATTCTATCACGGCAGTATAAGTCAAACGGATTCTGATTTAGGAATGCTTGACCCAAATTTAACACTTGATTCAACGTCTAAATTGCCGATGATATGGTTATTTGAGCCTATTCAGGATGAAAGTAACGATTTGCTTCACATAAAAATGACACACCGGGAAAGTAATTGTACGATGTACTTTTTTGTTGATGCCAACAATTTGAATGCGAATGATGATTATTACAATTTTGGAATATTGCCAATGCGACAATTGGCCGATGCTTGGTTAGAAGCCTTGAAAATGTCGGGATTGATAAATACTGAAGATGAAATGGAATCTGTAAAAACTACTGATTTACCAAAAGCAAGTAAGTATAATTCAAATCAAAAAAAGTTTGAACAGCTATTGAGCCAATTTCCATTAACCGGAACACAAATGAAATTAATAATACCATTTATAAACGTTAAAAATTGTTGTTAAAAATTATGGAAAAAGGAATAGTTAAGTTTTACAATCGTGAAAAAGGATTCGGATTTATTACAAAAGAGGACCAGTCAGAAATATTTGTACACGCCACTGGTCTGGTTGACGAAATTGAAAAAGGAGATAGCGTGACTTTTGAAATAACTGAAGGTAAAAAAGGGGACAATGCAATTAATGTTAAGCAGAACTGAAGAGATAAAAACACCAACACCTAAGCCGTGTATTGGATGTGGCAGGCCCAGATTATGATCCAAGCATTTATATATGGTTTGGTTTGGGCAGGAATGGTAATGCTATTTGATTATTGCATGTGGGAAGGAAACATATTTAGTTGGTATTACGATTTGCTTAAAAAATCAAAGTATAAAATAACTAAAATGCTTGGGTTATGTTGTGTGTGTTTTGGGTTTTGGTTCGGGTTGCTTTACAACATGATTGATTATAAACACTATTTTGTTTTTGTCGGGATTTCTGAAATGATTTTAATTTTTTATACGCTTACAAAACTTTTTTTAAACAAGGAAAAACTATAAAAAATGTCAAACTTACTATGTAAATGCGGCACTGGAATGTTCAACACTGGTATTGCAAATTGCTCACCTACGGGTAAACCGATAAAAAAAATAATTTTTGTCAACCTTGCTCAGTCGAGCGGTACGCTTAATTATATCAATCCAGGTACCACCTTAAACAAGGCGTGGTTTACTGCATTGTTAAATAATCCGGATACATCCCAACGTTTTTATTTAACCCCGGAGTTTAAAAATGTGGACACCCCTAAAAGTGATCCTACATTCGAAACTTATGATGATCAAAGTAAATTCTTCATTGTTGAAGGATATCGTATGTTTAACGGTGTATTGGCCGATTGCCCACCACTTTACAAAACATACCTTGAATCGGTGAGATGTAACAACGGTATGGGTGTTTATTTTATCGACACGCAAAACAATGTTATCGGGCTTACCAATAACTCCGATAATTATTTGTATCCGATTCCTTTCGACTCTCAAAGTATGGTTGCCAAGGCAGTAATGGGTAATTATAAACAAACTACCCAGCTTGCTGTTGAATTCGGAATACCAACATTTGTGGACGATGGAAGTATTCGTATGATCAGCGGTAATGCGTTTCCTGACTTCTTGCCGTTGGCTCAATCAGGTTTGCAAACTGTTAACGCAACATTGGTGAATGTAACTGATACTACCTTAACTGTCAATTTAACTGTAACTGGTGCCGCGTTGGATCAGCCGGTTCCGGTATTAGGAATGGCCGCTGCTAATTTCGTTTCATACTCCGGGGGTACGACAAGTAAAATATGGAACTCTACCGACAGTGCAGCAGAAACAGTTACGGTAGCAACTAATCCGGCAGTACCCGGGCAATACATTTTGACGTTTGCCAGTATATCGGGTAAAACATTGATTTTGGCTGCGTTAATGAACGGTTATGATTTCAGCAATTTACCAAGTTTGGTGATTGCAACACCTTAATAAGTAATTGATTTAACCTTAACGGGGATAGCCGGCTTGTCCTGCTATCCCTTTATTTTTTTATAGATGGCATTTTTTGAAGCAATAACAAATAAGTTACAGGTCCTTGCGGGCATCACTCCAAAAGAGTTGTTAAAACAGCTTTTTGAGGATAAAGAATTTACGGACCTGATTATACGATTGAATACTGAAGGAGAGCAAACGAGCCAGTTGATCTATGGAGTTAATTCAAAGGATGAATCATTAAGCGATATAGGAGGAGAATATAGTCCCTATACAGTGGCCATAAAAAAGGATAAGGGGCAAATAATAGATTGGGTTACATTAAAAGATACAGGATTTTTTTATAGATCATTTCAAACGTATTGGGATGAAAACGCCTCCGGAATAAGGATAACAGCCGATACAATAAAAGAAGGAGGTGTTGATTTAATTAGCAGGTGGGGAGAAGATATTATCGGGTTAGATGAACAAAATATAGGGGTGCTGCGCGATTATGCGCGAACAAAATTAAAGGACATCGTATTAAAAATAGCGGCGTGAAAAAAGAAAAGTTTGAGTACTATAATTCGATTGAAGATATGCCAATTTACAACTGGTTTAAGATTCAAAAAACAAACGAATTAACATGGTGCTTAATATCCAAGCGTAAAGTTAATGTTAAACAGATGGAGGTGTTAAAAGGTGCTTTACAAACAATGACAGATGAATACATTGACACGTTTGGAATAAGCGACACGTATCGAAATGTTTTACAATTAAAGGGAGAGATTGTTTGTTTGGAATGCGATTACATTATTAATAAAGATATTTCACGGCTTACGTTTATTCAACTGGCCCAACAACGGTTAGAAAAATTATTGAACGAAAATAATAGTACCGACGAAACAAAAGCAAGAATTTATGCATCAAAATATATGGGTTTCCCTATCGATACAAAAAAAATAAGTGTTAAGGAATTTTACGAAATACTAAAAGAAGCGTCAACCAATGAGCGGTAACATAGTAAAAGATACAGACCTGTTTGACCCGGCGCTGAGTCAGATTCCGGCCAAGGCGCTAAAAGAAATACAACAGGTTGTTGATTCACTCACCGAATCATTTAAACAAATGAAAGCGGCGAGTGCCAGTATTGCTATTAATCCGCTTCAAAATTCGGGGGATATAAATAAGCAGCTTGCCGATATGGCCAAGTACCAAAAAGCGAAAAATGACATTGCAGCGCAGGAACTAAAGGCCGCTAAAATAGCATCGGACTCGGCAAAGCAAAAGCAAAAGGAAGATAAGCAGGCAATGAAGGATGCTGAAGATAAAGCTAAGGCAGAAGCCAAATATGCTAAGGAGCTAGAAAAATCAATTGGTACAATTAATAATTTGGTGAAGGCTAACCGCGATCTAATTAAAGAACGGAACCAGCTTGATTTGACAACAGCATCAGGTAAAAAAAGGCTTGAAGAAATTAATAAGGAAATAGATAAAAACAACAATTTTATAAAAGAAAATTCCTCCTCATTGGAGCGGCAACGAATGAATGTAGGTAATTATACCGAAAGCATTGAAAAGGCTTTATCGAAAACAACCCTATTCGGCGAGGCTATTGAAACGGTGAATGGCATTTATGAAGCCATCAATGAAATATTAGAAATATTCAAAGAAAGACAAGAGGCGGCCGCCGCCGCAAGTGAGGCTGCTGCTGCTGCTGAAGCTGCCAACGCAGCAGCTACCGAAGTGGATACTGTTGCCAAAGAAAGTAATGTGGTAATTACCGAAAAAGAGGTTGATGTTAAAGCGGAGGATGTAGTGGCCACAGAAGCTGAGACAGTTGCGACTGAAGAAAACACGGCGGCAAATAAAGCAAATACACTATCAAAAATGGGTGTGGTAGGTGCTATTATATTAGGTGTTGCAGCCATTGGAGCTCTGACAGTTGCTTATATTAAATCAACACAAGCCGGTAAAGATGAATTGGAGGTTGATGAAGAGCTTACTAAAATGGCGCTTACACAAGCTGGAACAATTGTCAAATATGGATCCGAATTAAGAAAATTAATGCTTCAGGAAAAAGAATTGCACGATGAACGTGTGAAACATTCAATTGAAATACAGGCATTGGAAACGAAAGCACAAAAAGCTCGCGCCGCTGCAATGGAGGAAAAAACAGAGGATGGCGAAATAAATACTACGCAAAATAAAATAACTCTTCTTAATGAATTTATCTCTTTAACAAAAAAGGCTTTTGATCTTAAAAAAGCAGATGCTGAATTGGATTATAAAAATGCCCAACGGCAGGCCGATATATTTAAAGGAACCGGTTTGCAAAGAGAATATGCAGATAAGGCCGCAGAAGCAAAAAATGCTTTAGAAGCATTGGGAGCTGAAGAGGCGAGTGAAACAAGAAGGACTTTAAAGATGATTGCCACGTTGAATGAAAAATACAACGAAGATTTAAAAAACCAACGCCAAAAGGCGGCCATTGAGGAAATACAAGCCATTCGCATTACTGCCACAGAAAAGTTAAATATAATTCAGCAAACATTACAAAAACAAACTTTACTTGAAAACCAGAAATTTAAAAACGACCTCGAAGATTTAAAAGAGGAACAGGCGAAGCGTGGCGCACTGAAAGGTCAGGAAGCGGAAGTGGAAAAAGAGAACATGCGGGCAATAGAAGCACTTACCAAAGATCATAAAAGTAAGTTGTGGGAACTACAGGAAAAATCGGATGCATCAATCGTGGATGAAATGAAAGCATCTTATAAAAGAGATTTGGATGCTTTCAATAAATACAATGATGAAATGGATAAAGCGCAGACGGAGGCAATTGAAAATGAAGAAAAACGATTATTGGCGCAAGCGGAAAACAAAAGAACAATAGCTATTAGAAATGCCAATGCTCAGGATACTGAACGGGTGGACTCACATCAGGACCCGGCAAAAAGCAAAGAGTTATTGGATGCTGAACTATTGGCCATTGATGCCGAATATTTGAGAGAAACCGATAAGATTTATACGGATGCCAACAATAAAAAAATTGAAACCGTGAATAAGTTTATTCATGATTATGAAAAAGCTTTTGAAACAGCAGAAAAACACCTTGAAATAAATTTATTAAATAGCAATAAAAGCAAGGAAGACATTGAAAAAAAGCTACGTGACAAACGTATCGAAGATTTAAAAACAGAGATTGCTGAACGGCAACAGTTAAATCAGGATGCCACAGATAAGGAGCTCGAGTTAGCCAAACTGAAATACGATAAAGAAAAAGCCTTAAAAAAAGAAGTCGCCCAGCAGGCCGAACAGGTAGAAGATTTTACTAAAGATGCCCTGACAAGAACTAATGATGCAAAACAAAAAGCTCTTGATAATGATTTACAAATGCAGCAGAATAATATTTTACAGCAGGAGCAATTAGCAGCTGAGGGTAGAAAAAATTCACTTGCACAGGCTGAAGCGGATGCAGCGAAAGATGAATTGGCAAAACAGCAACTTGCTATTAAAGAACAAAAGCAAGCAAAAGCATTGGCGCTATTCAATATGATTGCAACAGCAGCCACTAAGGAGCAGCCATTACAGGCATTAGCAACTTCATTAGCTGCTATGGCAATTGCTACGGCTGTTGCTGGAAGTGCATATGAAGGTATTGAAGATACCGGAGGAGCTGGTGAAGTAGATAATAAGGGGGGTAAAACGTGGGTACTGCACCCACATGAGCGCGTATTGTCACGCGCTCACAATGAAATGATTGGTGATTTAACAAACGAGGAACTCGCTAAAATTGCCAGAAATTATAATGAAGGTGTATTACCTCCATATATAACCAATACAGGTAATTCATTCGCCGAAAATGTAATGAACTCCGAATTAGTAAAACAATTCAAGCAATTGAAAAATGAGATTGAAGAGTTTAAACAAATAATAAAAGAACGGCCGGTGCCAACACTAAATATTGATAAAGACGGAATAGTAAGTAAAAGAGAGTTTATCAATGGGCTAGCGCGTCTAATTATTAATAAAAATCGCTCAAACTATATTTAATGATAAACGAATTATTTTATATAAATAATACACAGGTTAATCCTCCAAGTAATTGGCAATTATTGGAACCGGAATTAAACTATGGCAAGGACGAATTTCCGCAAGGGAACACTATTTCTATTGGCAATTTCGAATGGGTTATTGAGGAATATGCGACTTTAATGAATATCATTGAAGAAGGCAAAACGGGAGGGACCGGAATATTTGAAGGACCAGTTTTAAGAGTTGATCTGAATTATGACGGAATTACTGTGACTATATTTCAAGGCTATATCGATTTAACAAAAGAGCTTGAAATTATTGATAAAGTAAAAATTACAACATCCGCAACATCATTGGCCACAGTTGATTGGATTGAACAAACAGCAGATGCGTGTATGTTTCAATATTTATATGAAGCGGGATTGATAACCAATGATATGTTTCATTTTGTGCCCTATGTTAATTCGCAGGTACCCGATTATATTCAATCGGCCACCTCTGCATTAATGGTATTTGCAATAATTCAAAATATCTCTAAGGAAATTGAAGATTTAGAAAAAACCATATCTGATTTAGCAAACCCTCTTACACTTCCTAATGCAATTGCTCAACTCATTATAGAAATCGCTTATCTGTTAATCCTTATCCTCACATTGATTTCATTGATTGAGCAAATGATAAAATTTATTATCAGTCCAGTAAAATACCATGCAGGGATGTATGTACGTGATTTATGCAGTGTAGCATGCCAATACTTAAATTGTACGTTTGTAAGTGATATTTTCGCGCCGGACAGCCCATATTATAACGAGTTTATAATACCAAACAAATCATATATTCCGGTAAATGGGTTTGACGAATCAATTCTTGGATTTTTAGCTCCCAATCCAAATGAACAGGTGGGATATTATAAAGGTACATTCGGTGATCTATTAAGAGGTTTAAAAATAAAATGCAATGCGAAAATAATTGTTACTACAAATAGTGAGGTGATACTGATACGAAGGGATAAGAATGCACAACCGCCGGCTTATCAATTACCGCCAATGAATTTGGTGCCAGGATATACTGCAACAAAATATACTTACAATACAGGAGAAGCTATTGCAAATACTGTAATTAAATATCAGATTGATGAAAGCGATATGAATACCGAACAATATTATCTCGGTAATGAATTTCAGGTAACATGTACGCCAAAAGTAGTGGTTAATCAACAAAATGTAAGATTAGTGCAATATAACCCGGTGAATATTCCTTTTTCAAGGGCCATTAGAAAGACAAGTTTGACGAATCCTGAAAAAATATTCCTTGAATTTTTTGATGTATTCGATGTTGTAGCAAATGACATTATAGGTATTGTAAATGCTGCTATCAACGGAATAAATGCGGTGATAAAAATCACAAAAAGAATATTCGGATTTTTTGGTATTAAATTAAAAGTGCCAACAATACCAACATTGCAACCAGTTAGTTTATCTCAATCAATATCAAACAGAATAGGAATGATGCTATTAAGCGCCGACAGCTTTAATAGCCCAAAAATTTTAATTTTAAAATCGGGAAGCCAGGAGCAATACAATAAAATTGATCCTTCAAATGATACTGTAGAGTGTGCACAGGCGATGTGGAATAATTTTTATTACGTTAATTCATTTGTCCCGGCTCAATTAAATCCTGCATATGCAGATCGTCCTACAGGTAATCAATATCGAATACAATCATTTGAGAAAGTCCCATTTGGATGGCAGAATTTTATTAACGTGCTTCAAAATAATAGGATATTTGATAGCCAAGGTAATCAGGCTGTTTTGGAAAGTTTAAAATTTAATCCTTATAGACAAGAGGCTGATATGATAGTAAGATTCCCATATATATATACATTGAATTTACAAGAAACATTCATTAATCCGTCGGGAGATTAATTATTTTAAATAAAAAAAACATGAATAACAATCGGCAATTAGAGCAATTACAACATCTTTCAAAAAATTTGAAAGAAAGTACAAAAGGAATATCGAGCCTGCTTAATGAAATGCTCGAAACTAAATTTAAGGATATGGGGGAAGACAGCGCAAAGGAATATCATAAAGCGTTATCCGACCCGAAGGTGCAAGATGCGGTAAGAAAATCTATTGAAACAATTAATCAGATAAATAAAAAATGAGCGATATTACCCTTGTTTCTCAAAACTTTTATAAAGAACTTTCGGCAAGTCCTTCTAATTATTTATTGGGTAATGTAGGAGATAAGATAAGAATTGAAACTACTATCTCTGTTGCTATTTATGCTATAGGAAGTTCCACAAATCCTTTTACTTTGAACGCTACTGATGGATATGTTGGCGCAGGTTGGGTCGTTGGTTTCGGCTCCTGTTTTCAGTCTTTTAATGTAGGCGATACTGTTGAATTTTGGAATCAAACAACTTCTTCCGGTGCATCTTATACAATTGTAGCGAAACAATCTGATTTTGAAATTCAATTGAATACCACTATCCCAGTTGTTGGTAATGATTATCAAATTTCAGCAGCAATTTTCAGCGTATCAACGCCAATTACCGCCATCAGGTATCAATACAATTTTATAAACAATAGTCGTTCTGATTCTTTTTTAAGCTCTTTCGACAGATCAGATCAATTATGGATTGCATCTGATAAATTGGCATCAGATGCGACTACAACAAACATGACTGCGTTGGGTCTCCTTACATGGCAATCAGGAAGTGTAACAATAACTGGTATTTCTGCTGGCCTCGTAAATGGAATTTATACGAGCCAATATATCATAAAGCATTATACTAAGATTCCACCTTATTTGGTTTATCAACAACCTGCCAATGCATTAAATAATATTTCACCACAAACAACAAATTGCTGGAAGTTCATTACGCAAATTGATGCAATGGAATTGTACTCCAACCCAAACATCATATTTACAACTGATTTTGATTCCGTCTTGGGAAATACAGGCGGCTTTAACTCTAATTTCAGCACCGGCAACACCAACTATTCAATAGCTGGTCTGTCTTATACAAATGGTGGTAACCCTATTACTTCTATTCAGCTGGATAATTCAGAAACCACCATTACTTTTCTTGTAAACAATAATACAGATACGCCATTTTCCAATAATAACACAAAGTTTGTGGTAGGAATATTTAAAATACCTGCTGATCCTACAGAATACCAAGGCAATAATAAATTACTTGACCAAAACTTTTTATTTGACAGGGCATTACAAACGGTAGGAAGTGCGACTATAAATGGAGATAATTATGGGAGTATTTATCAGATTTTAAAAGGTGTTACCGGAACGTTTATTAATTCAGGGCAAATATCCATTACCTGCAAAATAAATATGGCGGCGGCTGTTATTTCAGCTTTTCAAGCGAGCTCCGACCCGCAATACTTTTTATTTGTAACAACACAAAATTACAACTACGATACCGAAAACCCGTTGAACGACCTTGTTACATTGCAGGTTGATTTAAATACGTTTTTTGTTGTTACCGCTGATCCCGGAATGATAACTATTGGTGAAGAAGGGATGGTAATTCTACGGCATCCTGAATGGGATGGAGATGCTGCCCAAGGAACTAATACATTAGACTGTTACCCCGAAGATGAATTAGTTGCTTATCTGCCTTTTTTTATAAATAGTGCCGGCCGCACAGCCGATACTATACTTTTAACTTCGGTTATTGCAACAGTTGAAGCGTTTAATCTCGAAAACAATAAATCATTTCAATTAGATAGATTCACCTCCTCTTTACAAGGAATTCCATTAACCGGGTTTGTTCAACAATTTGATAATAAGACATCGAGAGGTTTTCATGTGCCTGCTAATTCAATAAGAAAATATTTTGAAGTTCAAAGAAGAAATGATTTAGATAATGGAAGTCCTGTATTATATGGGTTTTCGATGAAGTATGCATTTATATTCAGATGGGAAACATGGATAGCAGCAACCGGAATAGATCCATCATTTTTAAATACAGCCCTTCCTAACAATGGATTGAATGAAAATTGGATACAATATAACGATGATCCTTGGGTATTAAAAGTTACGTATCAAATAAATGCAACAAAAAATGGCATACAGCAACAATATTCAGGTTCCCAAATAATAACACCACATAATTATAATAGCAATGCTAATTATATGGTTAAAACATGTCTTCCGTTTACAGCAACTTCATTGGCCGCAATTCAATCGGGGGCTGGGGGAGGCATACAAATAAATTCAGGAGGTTCAACATTTGTTATTATCAACGGGCAAAAGTATTATACAAACGGAACTAATTATACCCCGGTGTATGGTGGTCAGAAAATATTAATTGCAGCCGTGTTTACAAAAACAACAAACATCGCCAATAACCTAACTATTATTATTGATGTGGAGGTGTATCAACAGGGGGGAATTTACGGTAAGCGTAGGTATAGTTCTAAATGGGTGGCCGATGCGGATACTTGGTTTAGTTCGATAGATGGAAGCGGTAAAATTGTTGCTATTAATACAGGTAAATCGGTGGTTGGGTTATGCTATTTTGACCCGACTACATTAAATTTCCCAACTACCGGAGTAACCTCCTGGAGTTTTTCTCCGCGCATTTATGAATTTGGCGATTATGTTCCAGGATTATTACAGACCGATTCGGGAATACAACTACAAACCGATGATGGCCAGAATTTACAAGTTGACGGACAATAAAAAAATAAACAACATGGCAATAGATGGCGAACGAGGTTTAATTAAAATGGTAAATGTTGCGGCAAACCCCGCACCAAGCACGGCGGTTATTGTGGTCCCACAAAGCCCATTAAATTCTTGTTGCTCTGATTTTAGCGTTAATGTATTAGCAGATAATACGGGGCTTGCATTAAATAATGATCAATCTACTATTATTCATTGGTATGATCCGATTGTAACCGGCGCATCAATGGTGCTAAAGAAATGGGTAAAAAATGCCTGGACTACTCTAGCAACAATTAATAATAACACGTACGGTACATTCAACGCTTTTGGTTATTATACTAATCCTGAAGGACAAAATTTTATTAACTTCCAAATTGAATGGTCAGCAGTATTGGCCGCGTTCGGAACCGGTACTTATAAAGTTACGACAACTTATATACCATCCATAGGTGCGCCAGTTACAATCGACAGTTATGATTTTTGTTTAAAGACATATTCAGCTTTCAATGCGGACAATACCGTTAGGCTTGAATGGTGGATAAGCGGAGTAATGGGGGATATTTCAGAGGACACTAAAATAAAAGATTTTGGTGCTTTGAACGTTTATAATTCTTTAAGGTTGCCCGGATATTTTGGGTATCCTGATGGAACCTATGAAATTACTAATACTCCATATAATAATGGAAATCAACCCTATGTTGAATTTACACAAGAGCCTATATTTTATCTTAAATTAAGATTGCTTCCATTTTTTATCCACGAAATTTTGCGTACTAACTTTATGATGGCAGATATTCGTATGATTACAGATTATAATAGTCGTAATAATGGCACATTTATTCAAAAACAAGTAAATGTGAATAGTGGATATAAACCGAAATGGTACCCTCTACAAAGCAATTATGGAACAGTTGAATTACAATTTAAACAAACTTATAATAGGTTTAGAAAATTAAGAAATTAATTAATATCGCATATTTATAAAATATTTTTATATTTGCATTAAACTTTTTATTAATCCATAATAGGATTCTAAAATGAGAATTAAAATATTAGTAGCATTCTTGCTACTATATTCTGTGTTTTTACAGGCACAGATTAAGGTTGGCATACTTCCTGATACAGCCAGTTACTCCTCATCAAACTGGCTTATAATAGATGATTCTCTTCATACTCGAAAAATATCAATAGCAAATTTTATAAAGAATTTACCTATTCATTCTCAACCGGTTGCTGACAGTTCCAATAAATTACCAAACACAGCCTACGTCCATAATTTTTGGGACACCATTGCGCTGCTTGATAATTTTCTAAAAAGAGCAGGTTGGTTTGGTTATGCACCGTCGGTAACATTGGCAAGTGCAAGTACGGTTAATTTAGGAAGCACAAATAGCAATATGGTTACTATAACAGGTAATGGTACTATTAATAGTTTTGGTATTGCGCCTGCTAACGTAATTTTTTATTTAATTTTTACTGGCCAACCATTATTAGTTTACAATAGTACATCAATGATAACGCCTACAAATTCAAATTTAACGGTCAATCAAAACAATATAGGCGATATATTAACTATGTTAAGTTTAGGCGGCGGTAATTGGAAATGTGTTAGTTATTATAGTCAAACTGGTTCATATAATAATATTTTTACTGCCGGTCGGCTTCCTTTTTTTAATGCAGGCCAAAAATTAGTAGGGACGAATTTAGGATATTTTGGCTCATATGTTATTGATACAACTGGAAATTATATCGGATGGAAGGATAGCACTAAACGAGTGGCCACTACTGCATATGTTAAACGGGCAATAGATAGTGCAAATAGTTTAATAAATTACGTCCCTTATTCTGGTGCTAAATCCAATATTGATTTAAATAATAAAAATTTAAGTGATGTTGCATCATTTACAGCAACATCACTAACGACTACGGGATTATTGACAGAAGCTCCATGTGTGACGGTTGCAAGCGCAAATACGATTAATCTTGGCGCATTAAATGCTAATTGTGCAACTATTATAGGGAATACAACCATTAATAGTTTTGGAATTGCACCATCCGGTTTAACAATGAAAATAACATTTAGCAATACACCGACGCTTAATTATAATTCTACATCAATGATATTGCCTGTTATGCAAGGAGCAGGAACTGTTAATATTGCTTGTGCAGCAGGAGATTTTGTGTTAATGCAAAGTTTAGGTAGTGGCAATTGGAAATGTTTAGTTTATCAACGAGAAAGTGATGCTTTTATTAATTCTACTTATGTCGGGGCTCATTTCCCATATTATAGCAATAGCACGTTAATGTCCTCTACTTTAACAGAGGATACTAATGGAGATGTGAATTTGGGTCATGCGAACTATTCTGCTGTAATGGACAGCAGCAGTAAGGCCGTTTCAACAGCCAAATTAAAGGCAATAATTGATAGTTTACAATCGGTTGTAGGTTCAACTACATCAACTCTTACAACTAATTATATTTTTGTTAGCATAGGCGGCATTACTAAAAAAATAACATTTGCTAATTTTTTGGCAATGTCCAGTGGTGGTTCTGGTACAGGGATATTCAGTATAGTAAATTCAAGCGGAACACCAACCTATTATTCGACTTTTACATTAGCTGAGGCCGCTGCAAGTGCGGGACAATGTATAGAAATGTTAACTGATGTTGTAGAAACTAATAGTGTTACTGTAACATTGGTTAATGGTGTTAATATTAATGGCCATGGCCATACTTATACGCTTAATAATTCAGGCACATCGTCATGTTTAAGTGATGGCGGTAATAATATCATTTGCTCTATTAATAATATAAATTTTAAAAGAATAGGCGGTAGTTCGGCCTCACCCACAGGCAATACATGTTTATATTTAACTGGGCGGTCTATAATTAGCGGAAATGGTGCATATTATGGATCAAAGGCATATGCAGTTATTTTAAATAATCCGATTTGCCAGCTTATTGGTGCTTTTGGAACTACAGATTCAACAAACAATATGTACGCTTCTGTATTTTATGTAAATAAAGGTACCTTACTTAATTGTAGCGCTTCAATTAATACATTGGACCCAACATTTGCAATTGCAAATGTTGGAGGATTTGTATTAGGATGTACAACATTTTCTCGTGGTTATGGCGCTGGCATTTATTCTTCTGGGGGTGCGGTTAATAATTCAACAGGCTATTGTTATGGGGTAAATTCTGGTGCTGGAATTTCGATAAATGGGGGCACATGTGGAAATTCCTTTGGGTATGGTTATAATTATGGCTTTTCTATTAATGATAATAATACGACCTGCTATGTTTCGAATTGTTCTGGGTTTGCAACCAATGGTATAGGTTTGTATATAAAGTTAACAACAAGTAAGGTTTTAAACTGTTCAGGCGGTTCTTATGGTGGTCTTGGTGGCTATGTTTATAATGGTCATCTACAAAATTGTTCGTTCTTCTCTACCTCTACCTATGGATTACAAACCGACGGAGCAAACGATGGTACTATGTCATTGGATGGCTGCTCTGCATATAGCACCGTTGCCCCCGCATATACCGCAACTGGCACTACATCTTTAAAAGTAAATAATTGCACTTTTAAAAGCGATTTGAATAGTTCGTCAGGACACGCGATTATCACAAACGGTTCAATTGCCAATATAAATAATTGTTCTTTTACCGTGCTTAATGCTTCTTCCAATTGTATTAACGCAGCATCTACATATACGATTTCGTATAACTCAAATATTTTCACAGGCGCTACAACTCCCGTGAATGCTAATATTACACAAGGAAATTCAAATTTAGCTGATTTGCAAGGCAACATAAAAAACTAATGACATGAAAAAAATTCTATTTATATTATTCTTATCCCCGATGCTAATGATAGCAGGCAATGGGGATAGTGCTTATTATTTGAAATCAACTGTTAAGTTGCCTTATTATAATAGGTCTGTTACCGGGCAAGACACAGGTTATGTATTTATGTTTTTGAAATTGAATTGTTTTACTGGCGATTATCAATTTCTTGACGTGACATATCAATATGTTGAGCAGGATTCTGTTACTATAATTCTGCAGATACAGCCAAATTATCCTATACAGGGGCAACAGATAGATTATTTATTTTCAAATGTAGCGCCATATTTGCCGCCAATATCATTGTCTTTCAGAGATTATATGTTAAGGGCATTTATTATCACTGCACAACAATTGATGGCAGAAACATTTAACACCTCAACTTCAAACATTAAAATTCATAAATACAAACCATGAAAAGTTACATCCCATTTTTTCTGTGTCTTTTTTTTAGCATTTATGCGTTTAAAATAACAATTGGTAATACGCTTGATAGCGCACAAACCAAAGTATTGCAAACCAAAGACGCTAAATTAATAGAAGATACTGCAAAAGCAGAAACTGTTTTTAAGAAAGCCGAACCAATCATAGTAAATACTATTACTACTGCCATTCCTGAATTGCAACCTTTTAGTATTGGTATAGGATCGGCTATTAGCGGTTTATTTATTGGCATTTGCGCATGGTTGGTAAAATGGAGAAAAAGGGTTAATCAACGTAAAATCCAAACAGAAGCCTTAAAAAAATAATTTATGATTCATAAACTGATAGAGATTTTCACAGGGGTTGCAGAAGCTGAAAATTATAAATTATTTATTACTCATGTGGTTGCTATTGCCAGTTTTATAGTAGCCCTTGAGGGCGCTACAGAGTTCTTTAAATTAATGGGTGCCATTTGTTTTGCGATAGCTGCTTTTATGGCCTTACTTATCAAACGTAAACAATACATGAATACGATAAAGGAAGTTTTAAAAGAGATAAAACAAACTTTTAAAAAATGAAAATAACCGTATCCCGCATTGGCGATCTAACAATTGAAAGTAAAGGAAATTTGAGTTTGGATTCAAACCCATTCAAATGTCCAACTTTAGAGTTGAAATGGGCAGATAATGCACAAGGACTTAGTTGTATTCCTCCTGGCATTTATACCTGGAACAAAGTAGGTCCAAGTCATATTCCATATCCGCATATAGCAATCAATGGAGTTCCTGGCCGCGAAGGAATTTGTATTCATTATGGAAATTTTGCCGCCGGTGCACATATTGATATTTTGGGTTGTATTTTAGTAGGTAGTAGTTATGCTGATATAAATGGAGATGGTATCCCGGATATTGTCAACAGCAAAGCGACTTTTGAAAAACTAATGGGTTTACTTCTGGATAACGGGACAATAGAAATTATTAATCAAAACCAAACAGCATGAAAAACATTGTAAAAAACTGGAAAACAACATTAGCGGGAATATTGGTAGTACTTATTCCTATGGCAACTCAATTGGGGTATATTACTCCTGAAATGGCCGGAGGAATTGTAACTATCTTAACAGGCCTTGGCTTAATCGCGGCCAAAGATGGTAATGTTACCGGTGGTACCGTAGATCAAACAAAAAAGCCTGACTCTACCCAAACAAATGGCTAAAAAATTCATTTTAAGCATTGACGGTGGAGGTGTTCGCGGCGTGGTACCATTAACCATACTGAAGCACATCGAAGCGTTCACCAGTAAACCTATTTGGAGTACTTTCGTATTGATTGCTGGCACCTCCACTGGTGGATTAGTTGCATGCGGAATTTCTTCCGGATATACTACACAGCAATTAGTAGATATTTACATAAGCAGGTGCCCAGATATTTTTCCGCCTCAAAATGGAATTAAAAAAATTATAGATGAGGTTGGAAATTTAGCTGAACCCAAATATAGCGATTTGGGGATTCATAAAGTTTTTGAAGATGTATTGAAAGATAAAAAAATTTATGATTTAAAAACAAATATTTTAATCCCTGCACATGATACAATTTCGGATTCTACTATTTGGTTTGATAATTCAATAGTTAGTAATGTTTTGCTTTATAATATTTGTCGTGCCACCAGCGCAGCACCAACATATTTACCTGCTTATAAATGGGGAAATCAAATGTATATAGACGGCGGCGTTGCTTGTAACAATCCATCAATGGCGGCCTATATAAAAACGAAAAACGAATACCCTGAAGATGATATTTATATGCTTTCATTAGGCACAGGAAGCTATAAACAACCTTTAAAAGATTGCCAATTCAAAGGTGAGGCATATTATGCCCCACGGATTCCCGATGTTATTTTACAGGCTTACAATGATGCTGAGGTGAAAAAATGTGCCGATTTACTTGGTAATCGTTTTATGCGATTGGACATTAAAATTGATACGCAAAAAGCCTCAGAAATTGATAACGCGGCCACTGATAATTTAAAACATTTAATACAATTAACGGAACAGCAACTTAATATTGCGACCTTAAAAAGTTTTTTGAGTAATTAAATAATTGCCCGGAGGCAAAATTGAGTCCTCCGGTCTATAAAGGTATCTCACACCTTTACACTAAGAACACGACACGTTCAACCGGAGGACAAATCCTTCTGTTATGCGTGTCGTGTTTATTTTTTTGTGAGATACCAACAAATGTAATTATTATATGAAAACAAAAATCGAAATTAAAACGCCAATCAGTTATTATGGTGGCAAGCAAAGTATGCTCAAATACATTTTACCAATAATACCACCCCATGAGGTGTATGTAGAAACGTTTTTTGGAGGAGGGGCTGTTTTTTGGGCAAAAGAAATGGTGAAAGTTGAAATTGTTAATGACTACAACGGAATGGTGGTTAACTTTTATGAGCAGCTGAAGAGCAATTTTGAAGAACTCAAACAAGCCATTGATGCAACGCCATACAGTCGCGATGCATATACAAAAGCAATGGTAGTATATAAACATCCATATTTATTTAACCCGATGGTAAAAGCCTGGGCATTTTGGATAGGCACCATTCAAGGGTTCAATAATCAAATAGAATCTTGGAGAAGTTGCCAACCAAATATTAAACATGCATTGCTAAATTTAAACAAAAAGACGGCACTCACAATTGATTTGTCTAACCGGTTAGAGCTGGTTCAAATGGAGAATAGGGATGCAGTGAAATTGATATTATCAAAAGATAGTCCTACTACCTTCTTTTATAATGATCCTCCGTATGTAGGAGCCAACCAGGGACATTACGGAGGGTACACTCAGGAACATTTTAACCAGCTTTTAAAAACGCTTTCCACAATTAAAGGCAAGTTTTTATTAAGCAGTTATCCGAATGAGGAATTAATACAATATCGCAAAAATTTCGGATGGTCCAGCAAGGATATTGATCTGAATTTAACCGTATCGAATACGAAGGGAAAACGTAAAATGGAATGTTTAACGGCTAATTATCCTATTTAGTTAAGTATGCTTTATTGACTAATTTATTTAACATTTGTTTTGTTTCAGAGCTTGCATTTTCGGGAATATGGCAATGCATGACTGGATTTGTATATTCCCAAAAAGATAGCTTGCCTTTTACATTTAAAATAGGCTCTTGATACATTCTTGCGTTTTGTAATATCCAATGCCATTGACCGGATTCAGCCCAAATAGAATTACTTGTTCTAATACAATCAACAATATCTACCTCTCCTATTATTGCACCTGTTTCAAAACCATTTTTTGATGTAGCCTTATCAGTTAATGGAATCATAGCGATTTTCATTTGCTCATCAGTAAGATTAATTTTAAAATTCTTTGGTTTTGATACATGAATTAAAACTTTACCTCTAAAATTTGTACGCCAACTTCTGTTTTCTACGTTTTTCAAACCTATTGCTATAAGATAGGACCAGGGATTTTTAATTGTAATTGCTTTCATATTTTAAAATGGTATATCTTCGGTTTCCCAATCTTTTCGAGGTTCACTAAAATCATGGTTCGGTTGGATAGTAGGCGCTTTAATAAAATTAATTTCATCCCAATCTGTGAATTTTGTGTATTCCCCAATGAACTTAAATTTTGCATCATCCAAAGGACCGTTACGGTGTTTTTCAATCAATAAAAACGCCTCGCTACCTTCTAATTGTCGGCCGTCAGCATCCGTGGTGATATCATAATACGAAGGGCGATATAAGAACCCAACCATATCAGCATCCTGTTCAATGGCGCCGGATTCCCGTAAATCGGACAGTTTGGGTTTACTACCATTACCTCGTGTTTCGGCGGATCTGCTTAATTGAGATAATGCTATTACCGGAATATCCAATTCTTTGGCTAGCCCTTTTAATGAACGGGATATAAACGATATCTCCTGCTCCCGATTACCATATCCTGAACTTTCGGCGGTCATTAGCTGTAGGTAATCAACTATCAATAACTCTATGCCTTTTTTTTCTTTCAGCCTCCTGGCTTTGGCCCTTAATTCGAAAACAGAAATGCCCGGGGTATCATCTATAAAAAGATTTTCTTTGCACAATATACCGGTGATCGAATGTATTCTGCCCCATTCGTTCTGGTCGAGTTTACCGGATTTTATCTGTTTACCATTTATTTCAGCTTCCGAACTGATCAACCTGTGCATTAATTGCGTTTTACTCATTTCCAGTGAAAAAATTGCAGTTTTCTTATTAGAATTAAAGGCAGCATTTCTTGCAGCTGTTAAAACGAATGCGGTCTTTCCCATGGCCGGCCGTGCAGCAATAATCACTAGGTCTGTTTTTTGCCATCCTGCTGTGATTCGGTCCAAAGAACTCAATCCTGAAGGAATACCTGTAATGCCATCAATATTATTTCCGTTCTTTTCCATTTCCTCCAACGTTTTTTTTATCAATTGGCCACTACTTTCAAAATCGGTTTTGGTATTTACTTCACTGATATTAAATATTGAATTGCCGGCATTTTCCAATAAATCAAAAACATCGTTGCTTTCTTCGTACGCATCGTTTATCGTTTTTGTAGAAACGCGAATCAGTTCGCGCTGAATGTGCTTTTGGGCAATAATACGGGCATGATATTCCACATGCGCAGCGGATGCAACACGGTTGGTTAATTGGGTAATATAATATGCTCCTCCGACAGCATCAAGCTGGGCTGCTTTTTTAAGTTCTTCAGTAACCGTTAAAATATCTATTGGCTCCGACCGGTTGAATAATTTTTGAATGGCGCCATAAATATGAACATGCGATTCTTTATAAAAACTGTGCGGTTTTAATATGTCGATAATATTGATAATTGCATCTTTTTCGAGCATGATTGCTCCTAATACAGCCTCTTCCATATCAATTGCCTGAGGAGGAAGCTTTCCCTCAACGGAGGATAAATTTTCAGTTTTTTTTGTTATTTTTCTGCGGGAATTTATATCAGCCATTATTTTTTTTGATTGCTTTTTAATGTGAAATTAATGGAGCCGGGGCCCGTTGGTTTTTGTTCCTTATTTTGCTTCTCTATTTGCTTTTTAACCCAGTTGATAAAATGGCTCTGCGTGTCTTTTACATCCTTATAGAAATCTTGCTTCAGGTATAATTCATCAAGGAATTGATTTAATAAACCTCTTAAATTGGCCTCCGATTGTTTTAAAATTCTACAGGTATCCGATATCCACCTGTCAGCATTTACAATTTCAAATTTTAATGATTCAAAAATTTCCTTTTCTATATTAATATCATTAACACTATCTTTTACATTATCACTATCCCTATCAGTTGAATGTGTTGGAATTTGTTCAACACTTTTAACATGTGTTGGCTTTTGTTTCCTAATTTCAGCACTTATGTTACCAGCTTTCCTTCTCTTTTCCACGACTTCTTCCCATTTTTTCAAATCCCTTTTAAGGGCTTGTTTTATAGGTTCAAAAACAACCTGTGTAAGTTTATCTGGGGGGATAGGGTCCTTATCGTTAACGTAACGCAAATAATGTTTAAACAGCTTTCCCGCTTCATCATCCGAAAGTTCTTCCACTGTATGAATAATATCACAATAAAGAATCACACACTTTTTATTTTCAGCCATAAATCAGTTTAATTTTATCGGGTTAACATTCATAGTTTCAAGATTAATAAACAACCCATGGTATGCAATACTTGCTTCCCGGAACATTTTCCAAAGCATATTAACCGCATATTGCGCAATTATCGAATTAATAAATAAGTCCTGCTTATCCAGCGCTTCGGCAAGCGAACAACTAGGTGTTTTGTCTTTGTCCTCATGCTTTTGTAAGTCAGGAAATAATTCTGTGATACAACGCAGATAATCAATAGTATTTTTTGTTTTATTAGGCTGTTTTATTTTCTCCATCGTTCCTAAAACAATTTGTCCGGAAGTTTTTGAATTACCGATATCCATCCAATAATAATTTTTCTTATCGGCACCTCTGTTTAGCTGCCGATTATGAAATAGTTTGGCGATATCTAAACGAATTTTTACATTATCAACGGCCGTGATCAGAATGTTGCAATTGATTTGATGTTTTTTTAAATCATATAAGATTGGTTCTGCGTTCCATTGCAAACCGAAAAACCGATTTACACGAGTTACTAACGCTGTTGCTTTGTTTAGTCCGAGTTCAGGTTCAGCGAATAGTTGTCTTCCTAAATTAGCTTCAGTAATAATATCGTTATCAAAAACAGTTACATGGAAACCAGGGTGGCCAAGGGCTGTTAATGCCTTATGCGTTCGGGCTAGATTGTTCAATACCTGACTTCCGGTACCACCGCACCCGATTAAATAAATGGTAACTGGGTGCTGAGGTGAAAGCAATGAAGCTTCAGTATAATGTTTATACGGTATTTCTTTTTTCATCGTGTTATATTAATTTTAATACAGTTCCAACCTATTTTGCGTAATTCTTTCCATGAGAATTGAGTTCCAGTAATAAAATCCTTAATACAATCTTTTTTTTGATTTCTAATGGAACAAATCTTTAATGCTTTACCATTTGGTTCAAGTATGCAATAACCTTTTTGAATCATTTTAATAGCGTATTAAGCGTTTTTTTATGTGTTTTAAGCAATTTATTAGGAAATGGTTTTTTACTTCGGATAGCAGCTCTCAACTCCATATCAAATTTTTCATCTCTGAGGTCCTTGGTAAATTGAGAACCCCAAAATGCTTTCTGCCAGCTTTCAATTAAATCGACAATCTCAATTTTGTTTTGAGGTTTTTTAACGTTACCCATACATATATGTGCATTGTCATAAACATTAGGCAATGGTGCATGGAATAGTGGTGTTTTTAAATCAGGCCTTTTAATACCTGTTTTTGTTGCATAAATGGATATGTCACCATCATCGAGTATAAATATAAATGCCGGTAATTTTACTTTAACGGGGCCCTTATTTATACCATGCAATACCCTCACCTCCGCTTTTTCGTACCAGACTAATTTTCTTTTGCCCGGGCGCGGGTCATAAACAAGCACATTTTCAGGAAGCAATTTTGTTACGGTTGCAAACGTTGTTTTATCAGATGTTAATACCAAGTCAAGCATTTTCTTTAATGACTTTTTTAGTAAAGGCTTTCCTTCAGATAAAACACTTATGCCTTCTACTTGCATAATCTCATAATGCTCGATGTATGAGTTGTCTCCATCATTATAAACTACCAATTGATGTGTAGGTTTATACGAGGATATCAATAAATCTTTTTCCATTTTTTTTCTTTGTTAATGGCAGCGGATATTCTGCTGTGTTATTTTTTACTTTTTTAAGAATTTCGTGTGCCATTTTTCTTCCTGTTTCAAAAAAATGTTTTGCCTTTTTACAAAAATCAATAGCTTCTTCATTTTCGCTATTATTACCGAGTATTTCCGTCCAACAAAATGGGGAAGCTCCTGCATTATTTGCTTGCTCATCCAATATTTCGCAAAATATATCACACATCATATCTGTACTATCTATCGTCCATACGCATGCATAATATTCCATTGGAGTTGCTTCTCCGTTATTCCACGGTTGCTCACAATACTCGATTAATGTTTTTTTAGTTTTTGCAAGAGCTAATGTTGCCTGTAAAAAGGGGAATGCAATTTTTTCAAAATCATTTGAAGGTGTAAATTTTGAAAGCTGTTTATCAAATTCATTTAATGAAGCGCCTCCGTTTAATAATTTACAATAAGCAGATGGTATCCCGGCCGGTCCATAATATCGCAGCGTTTCCTTATGTTTTAATTCGTGTGCATCATCTTCATAACCATAATCTTTTCTTTCCAGCAGGTATTCATAAATCATTCCATGATTACCGGTTTGTTTTTCTTTTTTACACCAATCATCGAATAATTGCACTTTATTTATATTGTTAACTAACCGGAAAGCATATATTAAAAATTCATGCAAGCGACGGTGTGACAGATTGATTTTAGATAAAAAATCCAATGGAATAAATATTGCATCTGAATCGCCATAAGTATTCATTATTTCAATACAATATTTTCCTTCCTCTTTTTTTATTTTCCAATAATCTTCATTCCCTTCAGGCTTATCAGAAAATCTCAATTTGTCAAACTTTTTTAATAAATCGTGCAATACTTCAGAAGTGCTTGTATTACTGCTCCACCTTTTATTTTCTTTATATCCTACATGTTTTGAAATGATAGGGTATAAATCTTGTATCAGCTGCACCTGAATCTCTTCGCCTGCAAATTTATTTTCATTGCCCTGAAGTTCTATTACTTTTAAAGCAGGAATTTCATTTACAAATGGTTTTAAGGCAAATGGCACAACAGATTTGCTGGCGGTTGCATCCGTTGCAGGGAATAATTTTCCACGTCCAGCCGCTGGTTGTTTGACCGCTCTTCTTTTGACAGTATGTTTCCGAATGCGTCGTGAAACTCCTTTAGCTTTACCTTTCGTTTTGATGGCTGTTTTTTGCACGTTTCCCTTTTTTGTTTGATGAATTGATTAATATCCATGATTACCCTTTTGTTCCGACCGTTGTAGCGAATGAATACTCGGCTGTATTCCCTACTATTTTTGGTCCGTTAATAGTCGAATTGGTTAGTTCAGGGTGTTTAGCCGAATAAAATTTTTGCACCTCTTCCGGGCTCATGTTTTCATTCGGATCGGTCAGCTCCACTTTTTTGTCTTTCAGCTTAAATACCCGTTTAAGCCCTGTTATTTGTAATGCCATTTTTGTTCCTCCTTTTTTAAAATTGGTTTATAATTCAGATACTGCTTTCACCCATTTCTCCGCTTTGGTGGCTTCCATTATTGCCTCCGCATCGCCAGGTTTCAACTCTTTAGCCTTTTCAAATATATCAAGCGCTCCTTGGTACTTCCTGTCGGCAAACAATTCTTTACCTTGCTTCATAAGCTGTTTGAAGTCCAGTGTAACATCCTTTTCAAAAACAGGCTCATTAATTTCTTCCGGTTGTAAAGCTTCCTCTAACTCCTTAGCATGATTACTATCAACTTTTTCTTCCTCAACTTTTGTTTTTCGGCCCTTTTTGGAAACCGGTTTTTTAGGAGCTGCTTTTGTTTCTACTTTATCTTTTTTGGTATTAGGCTTAATGTTCTCTTTTTCTTCTTCCTCCTCTTCGATAATAGTAGTTTTTAACCCTGCTTTCTTTTCTGGAGTTTTTATGATTTCATCCAAAAGGTCTGCATCCAGTTCTTCGGGAGTGCCGGTAGCGGTAAAATCTTTTTTACCTTTTATGCCGAAGATGTGAACGGTCAGTTCTTCTCCAACTTTTGTTATTGTGAGATTGGCAATTTGGCCGTCTGTAGTTAAGACTTTGTCAGCCAATCCTCTGAAAAATTTAGTCATGGGTTTTTGGGTTTAATTGTTTATAGTAATAATAATTGCTTCGATTTAGATATCATCTCATTTATTTGGTCTAATCGTTCTTGTGCTTTTTTGACTTGAGAA
>Ga0206810_1004_pt1 | contig 49566 bp, 44 predicted proteins | sample Alteio_BWOrgCont_56_FD_152889 | JGI IMG/M metagenome (GOLD analysis project Ga0206810, IMG submission 152889) | Enriched cells from forest soil in Barre Woods Harvard Forest LTER site, Petersham, Massachusetts, United States -... | ecosystem: Environmental > Terrestrial > Soil > Temperate forest >...
TTGTCGGCTGATGGGCCTGTGGATGGCAAGGTTAGATGTCACATGATGGCCGCTGAAATTCCGCTCTTCAACGAACGAGCGGAGCCCCGCGCTCGCGCTCGTTCCAAAACGAAACTCTGCTCCAATAAATGCGGGCTAGGGGTCCGACGGTATGCTCCGGGTGAAGTAAGCTTTGGCTCGTGGGCCCGTGGTGTAATGGCAGCACAGTTCCTTGCCAAGGTACAAGTGAGGGTTCGAGTCCCTCCGGGTCCATTCCTTCTTTGCTGAAGGATTGTCTCTCAGGGACGGGTGGAGGGTTCGCGGGGCAAGGTGCGGCCCTCCTGAAAGTAACTTGATTTGTTCCCGGATTGCTTCGATAATAGTGACGTTACCTTGGCAGGGGACTGATTACCGATTTTCGCAGACGGCCTCGGGTTTTCGGGGCCGTTTGCATTTTCAGACTCCGACGAAATCAAGGGTGGCGTTCACGCCGCAATCCCGCTCCCCGCAAAAGCGAGAGGAAGGACACCTCTTGCGGTTTAGAAAAAGGGTTGCAAAAGCAGATCGGACGGTTTGGTCGGAGCGTCCGCTCCAAATCTAGTCATGACCTCGCGCAACAAGGGCTCGAACCAACTCGGCGCAAAGGGCGAAATAACGATCGCCTTGAGAAGGGCGGGCAACACAGCCGGCCGCAAGACTCCTAAGCTGGTCTCACCATTGGGGCGGATGACGGCCCTCACCTCCCTTTCGTGACTCAGAGACTGCCGTTTTCGAAAAAACGCCTCGTTGATTCCGGCAAAGTGGCTTCTGAAGTCAACGTAACGCACGCGACCGATCTGGATTGAAGGATCGTTTCCCATGCTCGCGTTTAAAGCCGAGAGCGTTGTCTGGATCGCGATGCCGGGAGACTGAGGGGGACAGTACAACCGCCATAGCGCCTCGGACTCGAACTCATTTTCATGCCAACAACTAACGTAGGTTCTTCGGAGATCTCTTTCGCCAGCACTGGCGAACTCGCTGAGAAGTCTATTCGCCTCCTTCTCCACCTCCTTATCTGACAGGTTGAAGTCAACACCAGGAGGTGGGTTCCGGAGACTCTCTCGAAAAAACCGGAGGTAATGCTGATCCCATCGGGGCTTGTTGGGAATCGCGCCCTTCGCTCCTTCCCAGGGGTCTCCGAGTTGGTCGGCCCGTGCGAAGTAGATCGATCTATCTTTCAGCAGCGCCGCAAACTTTGCGAAATCCATGTAACGCCAAAGCGTGGCATTCGCTTCCGGGGTTGCGTAGGCTCGCTCCATCCAGTAATAGCGCACGGCGGTCTCAGCTACTTGGCTCTTGCAGCAGTCCCCAACGAAGAGAACTCCACCATCTGACGAGTATCCAGCATGGGCGGTGTCGGCGTGTCGAAAGGGCCGACCGCAGGAGGAACACTTTTCATGGCTGTCGCGTTCGAGGCGCCGCAATTCGGCCGTGAACCTGTGGGTCATCGTCTGCATAGACGATCCACTATAAATTGAAATCTAGGATAAAGCGCCGCTTTTGGTTCCAGATGTGCTGCCGCGCAGGCGCACCGAGGACCACTGGTTCGCCGGGCGGAACGACTCTAGTTCAGAAAGTATTGCCGATAGAGCGTGTCGCGCTGGGCAGGTCTGAATCCGGCGTCGCGGATTATGCGGCGCAGCTCTTCTTCCGTCGTGCAGTTGGTCACGCCTGCGGCGCGCACTACATTTTCTTCTAACATCACCGAGCCTACGTCGTTGCCGCCGAAGCGCAGGCCCATTTGGCAGACTTTCAGGCCTTGCGTTACCCAGCTCGATTGCACGTTCAGGAAGTTTGAGAGATACAGGCGCGAGATGGCCAGGACTTTGAGGTATTCGACGGCGGTGGCTTCGTCCCAATGGCGGCCGCCTAGAGCGGTGTTATGCGGCTGAAAGCTCCATGGGATGAAGGCGGTGAAGCCTCCGGTTTCTTCCTGCAGATCGTAGAGTTGCTGGAAGTGATTGACGCGGTTTTCGTAATTTTCGCCTACGCCGAACATCATGGTCGCGGTGGTGCGCATGCCGATCTGGTGGGCGGTGCGGTGCACGTTGATCCAGTCGTTCGTGAGGCACTTCAGGCGGGCGATTTTGTAGCGGACTTCGTCATCGAGAATTTCGGCGCCGCCGCCGGGGATGGAATCGAGTCCGGCATCGCGCAGGCGGATGATTGTGTCGCGAATGCTTAGTTCGCTGTACTCGGCGATGGCAATGATCTCAGAGGCGGAGTAGCAATGCAGGTGGACTTGCGGAAAACGATCTTTGATGCCGCGCAGCATTTTCTGGTGCCAGTCGATTTTGAGGTCGGGATGCAGGCCGCCTTGCATCAGCACTCCGGTGCCGCCGAGTTCGACGGTCTCGCGAATCTTTTCGTAGATGGTGTCGAAATCGAGGATGTAACCTTCTTTCGCTGCAGGACCTTTGAGCGGGCGATAGAAGGCGCAGAAGGTGCAGTACTCGGTGCAGAAGTTGGTGTAATTAATGTTGCGATCGATGATGTAGGTGACGGTGCCCTCGGGATGCAGTTTGCGGCGCACTGCGTCCGCTTCCATCCCGATGCCGATCAGGTCATCGGACTCGAACATCTCCAGAGCTTGTTGCTTGGTCAGGGACATGTGCAGTTCAATTCTAAAGGAGCGTGGGGGGTTGGGCCAAATGCTGGTGAGGCCGGCGGTCATCTAGCCCGCCTCCGGCAGCGGTCTGCAGAAGGAGATCCCCTTCGGCTTCGCTCAGGGCAGGCTCTCGTCCCGCTGGAGAAAACGCGGGCCTTCGGGATGACGCCGGTAAGGCGCAACATTGAACAGGCGGACTACTTCTTCTTCATCCGAAGATACTGGATCACCGATAAAACTGCGCCGATCAAGGCCAAGCCGATCAGAACGGCCAGCGCCGGTTTGTAGTATCGATTGAAGAAACGGAGGATATGGCTGCCGTAGCGGAATCCGAAATAGGCCTCGAGGAAATAGCGAATCCCGCGGCCGAGTGCCAAGGCCGCGAGGAACTTTTTTCGCGAGTACTGCATGGCGCCCGCTGCCAGCAGAAATGGAAGAAATGGAAATGGCGGCGGCAGCAAGGCCGGAATCACGATCGAGGCGAATCCCCATCTGGCGAATGTTTTCGAGAACTGAGCGGCTTTTTTTTTCGAGAGCTTGCGCTCCATCATTTCTTTGCCGCCCTTGCGGGCCAAGCCGTAAGTGATGTAGCCGCCGATCACCGCGCCGAGCGTCGCCATCAGGCCGTAGTAGAGCCACGGTTCGCGATGACGGGCAGCCAGCCAGATGGTGAGAACGTCCATGCTGCCAGTTACCGGGATCACGGAGTTATCTATCAGTCCCAGCACGATCAGGCCGATACCGCCGAGGTGGCGCAGTTGTCGCCAGAGAGGGACTGCCAGCAGCGGATGGAGATGGAGCAGCATTCGTGTTTGGGAGTTTACAGGGCGGGCAACGGGATTGCGCTAAGCGATTGTGGCATTTGCGGTGGCATTCTCGGTGGCATTCGCAGAAAGCAGGTAGTGCATCTCCGGGGCGGCGGGCAGCGCGCCGATCTCGGCCGCATAACGATAGAAGAGTTGCAGGCCCTCCAGGCAGGCGGGGTCGAGGTGGTAATAAATGTTTTCGGTGATGTAGGAGCGTATGGCGGACTCTTCGAGACCAAGGCGTGGAGCCCATTCGCGGGCGATGTGATCGAGGCTGGCGGGTTCGAGTCCGTGGTCGCGGGATTGTTGAAATGTTGCTGCCAGGTCTTGCTCGGGTGCACGAGCGTCGCTGCGCGACGCGGACAGCCGAGGGCGGCTGTCCGCACATAACGCTTTTTCGCGAACGGCCCAGAAGGCGAAGACGAAGGGCTTGCCAGTGTGGCGAATCCACTCTTCGGCTAGGTCGAGGGTGTGGTAGCGGGAGCGGTCGATTTGGAGGGCGGGATCACCGATCAGCAATCCGGCATCGTGTTGGGCTAACATTTTTTCGATATTCGGAGCCATGGGGGCGAATGTCCTGCCACCGCCCAGCCATTTTTCAAACAGAACTTTGGTCAGCGCGACCGAGGTCATGGAAGATGTATCGAGAGCCACGGTGCGAATCTTTTCGACCGGCACACGGCTGACCAGCAGTATGGAACGCACCGGGCGGCGCGAGGCTATCGCTACGCCGGGCAGGATCATCAGCCCGGGGATTTGGACATACGCGGCAGCAGGGATGATGCCGATGTCGGCGGTTCCGGCTTCGAGAGCGCGGGCGCAGGCCGACGGCAGAGTGTAGGAAATTTCGAACTCGCTTCCAGCCTCGCCGTGTTCGAAATCCCACATGAGGGGAGCGGTGTTGAGGTAGGAAATCGCCGAGATGCGCAGAGGTCTCATTCCTGTTTTGATTTTAGCAGACCTTTTTCGACAGGCTTTTGTGACGGCTTCCCTTGACACCGCTTTCGACCAGTCGTTACAGTCCGCCCAGTCTCCATCCGGAGGCGAAAAGAGATTAGGAGTAGACGTGCTAAACGCTGTTGCTGCATCGCCATCGGTTACGCACATTCTGGAGTGGCTGGCGATCTCGCTGACACCGGGGCTTGGGCCGACGAAAGCGCGGAAGCTGGTTGAACACTTCGGCAGCGCCGAGGCGGTTTTCCACGCTTCGCTCACGGAGCTGGAAAGTACGGGAATGCAGGCGGTTTCGGCGCAGTCGATTGCCACGGGAAAGTCGGCGGAACTGGCGCGGGAGGAGATTGCTCGGGCTGTGGCTGCCGGAGTAACCGTGGTGTCGCTTGAAGATCCTTGTTATCCCTCGCGGCTTAAGGAGATCTACGATCCGCCGCTAGTGCTTTATGTTCGCGGCAACCCTGAGGTGCTGACGCAGCCTGGCATCGCGATGGTGGGTACGCGACACCCTACGCCTTACGGTTCGGGGATGGCCGAGCGGCTGGCTTGCGACTTGGCGGCGCAGGGACTGGTGATTATCAGCGGCATGGCGCGCGGGGTCGACACGGCCAGCCATCGCGGGGCAATCGCCGCCAAGGGAAAGACGATTGCTGTGTTTGGCACGGGTGTGGACGTGATTTATCCGAAAGAGAATTCACGGCTTTCGGAGCAGATTCTTGCGCTGGGTGGGGCGCTTATTTCCGAGTTTCGTTTGGGAACTTTTGCGGCGCCGCAGAACTTTCCGATCCGCAACCGGATTTTGAGCGGCATGTCGGTGGGTGTGCTTGTCGTCGAAGCCGCGGAATACTCGGGAACGCGCATTACGGCGCGCTGCGCGTTGGAGCAGAATCGCGATGTTTTTGCCGTGCCGGGAAACGTTACGAATAAGAATTCCTGGGGACCGAACACGCTGATCAAGCAGGGGGCAAAGCTGGTGGCGACGTGGGAGGATGTTTGGGAGGATCTGCCGGCGGAAGTTAAACTTGCGCTCACTCCCGCGACCTCCCCTGAATCCGGGAGCGGTTCGTCGGCATCTCTATTCCCGGACGAAGGGCTGCCGCCGCATGAAAAGAAAATCTTAAGCCTGTTGAAAGCGGATGAGGCGACACAGATCGATGAAATCGTAGAACGCCTTGAAGCGGAGATGTCCTCCTCGGAAATCTTCGCGGCGCTTTTCGAACTGGAGCTCACGGGTAAAGTCAGACAGATGCCCGGGAAGAATTTTGTGAAGAGTTTCTAAGCTGACAGCCGACCGCTTTGGCCGGTAACTTGTTGCCGCCGTCCCATTCGTGCTAGGTTCAAAGCGAAAACTTAAGAACTGAGAGGACCATTGGTAAAGAGTCTAGTTATTGTCGAATCGCCGGCGAAGGCGAAGACCATCCAGAAATATCTGGGAAAGGGATTTACGGTCGAGGCGTCGCTTGGCCACGTCAAGGATCTGCCGAAGAGCACGCTCGGCGTGGACACGAGCAACGACTTCGAGACCGATTACGTCGTCATTCCCGGGAAAGAAAAGGTTCTGGCCAAGCTGAAGAAGCTGGCAGGGCCGATGGACGCGATTTATCTGGCGCCTGACCCGGACCGCGAAGGCGAAGCGATAGCGGCTCATCTGGCGGGGGAACTGGCGCGCAACGGCCACGCGAAGAAGGAAAAAAAGAAGAAGAAAGAAGACCCAGCGGTCCCGCCGCGGATTCAGCGCGTCACTTTTAATGAAATCACCAAGCGCGCCGTGCAGGCGGCATTCGAGCATCCGCGGGCGATCGACCAGAATTTGGTGGATGCGCAGCAGGCGAGGCGCGTGCTTGACCGGTTGGTCGGGTATCAGGTTTCGCCGCTGCTGTGGGATAAAGTTCGCCGCGGGCTTTCTGCGGGGCGGGTGCAGACTGTTGCCTTGCGTCTGATCGTCGAGCGGGAACGCGAGATCAAGGCGTTCGAGAAAAAAGAATACTGGACGATCGACGCGCACCTGGCGGCGAGCAAGCCTCCGGCATTCGATGCACGCTTTCTGGGCAAGGGCGAAGAGAAGATTGAGGTCACGAACGGCGAGGATGCGGAGAAGATCCGCGCGGCTCTCGAGCAGGCTGATTGGATCGTCCGGTCAGTCGATAAGAAAGAACGGCGCCGCAATGCTGCGCCTCCTTTCACGACCAGCAAGTTGCAGCAGGATTCCTCGCGCAAGCTGCGTTTCAGCGTGAAGCGCACGATGATGATTGCGCAGCGGCTTTATGAAGGCGTGGAACTTGGCGAAGAGGGACTGGTCGGTTTGATCACCTATATGCGGACTGATTCCACGCGCGTTGCGCCTGAGGCGATCCAGGAAGTGCGCGAGTATGTGGGGAAGGAATATGGCGCGGCTTACCTGCCCGAAACTCCGAATACATATAAGGAGAAGAAGGAAGCGCAGGCGGCGCATGAGGCGATTCGGCCCACTTCGGCGATGCGGCATCCTGATCAGGTTAAACAGTATTTAAAGGAAGATGAGTTCAAGGTTTACAAGCTGATCTGGCAGCGTTTTGTGGCGTCACAGATCATGCCGGCGGTGTTTGATCAAACCACTGTGGACATCGACGCGAAGAGTAAGAACGAGACATTCTGGTTCCGCGTAACTGGATCGGTGCTGAAGTTTGATGGATTTCTACGAGTCTACGAAGAGTCGAAGGAAGGCAAGGACGAAGAAGACGAAGAACTTAAGCACAAACTGCCGGCGCTGGAAGCTGGGCAGAAGCTCACACTCAAGGAGTTGAAGCCGGAGCAGCATTTTACCGAGCCGCCTCCGCGCTACAACGAGGCGTCGCTGGTGAAGGAGTTGGAAGAACGTGGCATTGGGCGTCCGTCGACCTATTCGGCGATTCTTTCGACGATTCAGGAGCGGCAGTACGTGCAGAAGCTGGGCGGGAAGTTTACTCCGACCGAGATCGGGCTGGTGGTTACTGATCTTCTTGTTGAAAACTTCCGCGATATTTTCGATGTGGCTTACACGGCCGGCCTGGAAGAGAAGCTCGACGAGATCGAAGAGGGCAAGGAGAAGTGGACGGATACTCTCGCCGAGTTCTACAAGAAGTTTACGAAGGACCTCAAATATGCCGAAAAACATATGGAGAACATCAAGCGGATGGAGAAGCCCACAGACGAGAAGTGCGAGCGCTGTGGGGCGCCGCTGGTGATCAAGTGGGGCCGGCACGGATCGTTTTACGCATGTAGCACCTACGACAAGGAAGATGAGAATACCTGCACGTTTACGAAAGAAAATCCGATCAACCTGCCCGATCTTGATTCTGCCGATGTGCAGGAAACTACGCAGGAAGAATATTGCGAGAACTGCGGGCGGGTGATGGTGCTGAAGCGCGGGCGCTTTGGGCAATTCATGGCTTGCACGGGATATCCGGACTGCAAGACTACGCGGCGGCTCGATCAGGGCAAAAAAGTTCCTGACATTCCGCTGGATGAGCCTTGTCCGAAGTGCGGGCGGAACATGATGATCAGGCACGGACGGTACGGCGAATTCACCGCTTGCAGCGGATATCCGGAGTGCAAGTATGTGAAGCAGAATTTCATCGGCGTGAAGTGCCCCGAGTGCAAAGAAGGCGATCTGGTTGAGAAGCGGGCGCGGAAGGGCAATACTTTCTATGGATGCGGAAATTATCCCAAGTGCAAGTTCACTTCGGCGCACAAACCGATTGCTGAGAAATGTCCGAGCTGCGGCAGCGAGTATCTGGTGCAGAAATTCCTGAAGGACGGACCGGTGATCGCGTGTCCGAATAAAGAGTGCGAGTACGAACGGCCGGCGCCGGAGCTGGCGGCGACTACGAGCGCGTAGCAAGGAGTTGAGCTTCGCTCGATAGCCGAGGGCGGCTGTCCCCACATAAGCCTAACTTAACCGGTGGTAAACAAATCATACGGAGGCAATCCATGTCGAAGAAAGCAACCGCTACTGATGCCCAACTGATCATGCAACTCTACGACCTGCGCCGCGAAGCGGAAATGCGCAAAGCGCGCAGTTGGTGGGTAAACGAATTCTGGCCGCAGAGTGTTGACGATTTCATGAAGGTAGGCGGGGCGATGGGCTCGCAGGAAAACAACTGGCTGCGCCAGGTCAGCGGATACTGGAGCATGGCCGCTGCCTTCGTCGTGCAGGGGGCGCTGAGCGAGGAGTTGTTCATCCAGCCCGCGGTGAGTGGGGAGATGTTTTTAGTGTTCGGCAAGGTTTATCCCTTTCTCAAGGAGCTGCGCGAAAAGATGGGTGACCCACACGTGTTCGAGAACATTGAGAAGGTGATCACGGGTTCCAAGTTCGGACGCGACCGTCTGAAGTTGACGCTGAAGCGGCTCGAAACGATACGTGAGAAGAGGGCTCTGGGGAAGGCCAGCTAGAGAGGTCGCCGTAGGGGAAGAACGGGTCGAGGTGCGCTCGACGGACCCTTCGACTTCGCTCAGAGCCGGCAGCCGAGGGCGGCTGTCCCCACATGAGCATTTTCACATTACATCTCCAGGTTAGCAGCTCCACGCACTGAGACGTTCGGCCATCTGTTATCCTAGACGGCTGTGCGGATGATCTGGTGGTTCCTTATTCTGGGCGTGAGTACACTGGTCGTGGTGTGCGTTGCGATCGCTCTGTATGTGCGCTTGCGGCGCCATTTGCAGGTTGCTCATGCCGCCCACGAAGGAAGCTCCAGTGAAGCAGAACCTGAGCCGCGCAGCGTTGAGTAGTGATGCTACCGTTGAAAATTTGGAGATCTTGCATGGCAAAACCGGCAATTCAAACCTTAAACGCATCGCAGGAACGGATTGTTGAAGGCGCGCGGCGAGTCGCTCTGGTGGTGGGCGGCAGCTTGCTGGTGGCAGTGTGCGCGCACATCACGATTCCCTTGCCGGGTACACCCGTCCCCCTGACGGTGCAGAACTTCGGCGTGCTGTTAGTGGGACTGCTGCTGGGCAGCCGGCGCGGATTTGCGGCGCTCGCGCTTTATCTGGCGGAGGGTGCGATGGGCATGCCGGTGTTCAGTCCCACGGGTCCGGGAGGGATCGCGCAGCTACTCGGGCCGACCGGCGGATTTCTACTGGCTTATCCGCTGGTGGCGTGGCTTGCGGGTTTTGTCATGGAGCGTGGACGGAAAAGCTTTGCGCGCGCCGCGCTGGGCGGGTTTCTTGCTGAAATTGTGCTTTTCATTGGAGGGCTGAGCTGGCTCGCCGTACTGACGCATTCGGTGACGCAAGCTATTCGCTTGGGGCTTTACTGGTTTGTTTTTGCCGAAGTGATCAAGGTGATGGTGGCTGCGGGAATTGCAGCGAGCTGGCGGCGCGCTTCGGCGACACAACGGTAAAGAGCACGCGGGATAAGCAGTTTGGAGTCTAGATAATGACAGTAATTTCGGAGCAGGAAACGAAACATTCCGCTGATGCAGCCTCTGGAGTACGCGAGATCAGCATCGCCCACAGTCCGGATTCGGACGATGCCTTCATGTTTTACGGACTGGCTACTAATAAGGTGCGCGTTGCGGGACTGCGGTTCACGCACACGCTTTGTGATATCGAGACGCTGAACCAGAAGGCGCGGGAGGGCGTTTACGACGTGACGGCGATTTCGTTTCACGCCTATCCTTATATTCAGGATTTGTACGCGCTGATGTCTTGCGGCGGCAGCGTGGGTGAAGGCTATGGACCGATGGTGGTTTCGCCGCGGCCGTTTACGCAGAGTGAAATCAAGGAGAAACGCATAGCGGTTCCGGGCACGCTTACAACTGCATATCTCGCGTTGCAACTTTTTGCTCCGGGCGTAGAGACGGAAGTTGTGCCCTTCGACCAGATTATTCCACAGGTGCTTGAGGGCAAGCATGAGGCTGGACTGATCATTCATGAAGGCCAGCTGACTTATGACAAGGCCGGGTTGCACCGTATTGTCGACCTTGGCCGGTGGTGGCAGAAGATGACGGGGCTGCCTTTGCCGCTGGGAGGGAACGCCATTCGCCGCGCGCTGGGCCCGGAACTGGTCTCGGCCGTAAACGGCGCGCTGCGCGACAGCATTCAGTACGCGCTTGAACACCGCGAAGAGGCTTTGTCCTATGCCATGCAGTTTGCTCGCGATCTTGATCCGCAGACAGCTGACCGGTTCGTTGGGATGTACGTGAACGAGCGCACGCTGGATTACGGCCCGGATGGGCGCGAGGCCGTGGTGCGGCTGCTTGATATGGGGCATAAGGCCGGGATTATTGGGCCCGAGGCGCGGGTGGATTGGTTAGGGTAGAAAGTTCTCGCAAGGAGCATCCGCGCTTGTCGGGTACCGCAGAAAAAATCCAACAATCCCAAACCTTGCTTATCGACGCGGATGATACTCTTTGGGAGAACAACATCTATTTTGAGCGGGCGATCGTTCGCTTTATTTCGTTTCTGAATCATCACGAGTTTTCTCCGGAACAGGTGCGAGAAGTTCTGAATGATGTAGAGCGCGAATCGATCGCGACGCATGGCTACGGCCTGCACAGTTTTTCACACTCGCTGGTGGCGACGTTTGAGCGGCTCAGCGTGCAGCCGATCACGCCGGAGTTGCATGCCCAGATCACGGGTTTCGCGCAGACGATCTATGCGCATCCGATTGAATTCCTGCCCGATGTTCCGCAAACTCTGCAATATCTCTCCAGCCGACATCGCCTGATCCTGGTGACCAAGGGAGCGCTCGAGGAACAATCCGGAAAGATCGAGCGCTCGGGACTGCGGGAATATTTCGAAGCCACGGAGATCGTGGCGGAAAAACATCCTGAGGTTTATCGCGCCCTGGTCGAAAAACATTCGCTGGTGCATGATTCCACGTGGATGATCGGGAACAGTCCCAAGTCGGACATCAATCCGGCGCTGGCCGCGGGGCTGCACGCGGTTTTTGTGCCGCATGGCGACACGTGGATCCTGGAACATGAAGAAGTTAGTGCGGCGCCTCAGGGGCAACGGCTGCTGATTGTAGGGCGGTTTGCGGAGTTGCGGGAGCACTTTTGACGCGGGTGTCGGGGGTCAAGGGCATGTCTTCAGCCGCTCGCGCAGGAGATCAAAGCCCAAGGGTTTGACGTCCGTGGAATCCCACCCTTGCGCAAAAAGACGCGCAAGGATGGGGCACCCGTCTTTCGTGACAGTTCGCGCCGCCGCACGGCAGCACCAAACTAACCAACAACCCGCTCTCGCGGGGCGCTGTTGCCGCATGCTACGCTCATTCTGCTCTGCATTCTCGCACCACTCGTCTTGGCCGTGGAGACCAACCATTTCCGCAGGCTGTTGCGCACTGTTGAAGCTCTCTCCGAACTGGGGCCGGAGCTAACGGCGGAGCGCGAATTTTCAGACACTTCGCGCCGCATGCTTGCAGCCGTGATGGAAGCCGCGGGCGCGCGCGAAGGTGCGCTCTTCGTTTTCAGTGACAAGCCCACCATGCTGACTTCGGCCGCGGCCGAGGGATTTGCCATGCTGCCCGAGCCAGCGATTATTCCTCTTCTGCCGAAGCACGCGCACGCACTGGCTGCGGCGCGCGGACCGATTGTGCTGAACGCTTCGACCTACTCGATTTTTCTCAGCTCGAATGGAAACGTGGCTCCGGAACTTTTCAAGTGCCTGGCGCCGTTGAAAGCCTCCGGCAAACTGGCCGGTATTGTGGCGCTGGGCAGGCGTCCTGGAGATGCGCCCTACGAAGAAGCTGAACTGGACGCGATGGACCTGCTGTGCAGCTACATTGGGCTGGCCGTGCAGAATCATGCACTGTCGCAGACACTGTCGCAGCGTGTGACGGAGAATTTACGGCTGATGGCTTCGCTGCACGGATTTTATGACACGGCACTCGAAGCATTTGCCACCGCGATTGACGTGAAGCACGTCAACATTCACGGGCACTCTTTGCGCGTGGGACGTTACGCGGCCGCGATCGGAGAAGCGATGGGAGTGGACGCCGGCGAAGTGGCCGCGCTGCGCAGCGCCGGGTATCTGCACGATATTGGCAAGGTGGCGGTCGATCGCCGCTTGTTCAGTAAACCGGGAGCGCTCAATCCCGAAGAGTTTCGGGAGATGGCGGACCATACCGTGGTCGGGCATCAGATTGTGAGCAGCGTCGAGTTCCCTTGGCCGAAGATTCATGAGGCGGTGCGCTGGCACCATGAGCGCAGCGACGGGTCCGGTTACCCTGACGCGCTCGCTGGAGACGATCTGCCCATGCCGGTGCGCATCATGGCGCTGGCCGACACGTTTGACGCGATGACCAGCACTCGCCCTTATCGCGAATCGCTTTCGCTGGGCAGCGCATTGAGCGATCTGGTGCGGATGACTCCGCAAAAATATGATCCTAATGTGGTGCAGGCCTTTCTGATTCAGGTGCGGCGCGACGCCGTGGGCAGCAATCGGGCTCCGCTGCTAGCCGATCACATGCCGGTGACTATTGCTCCTGGCGACATTGACCAGCTGGCCGCGACTTTGCAGCATAAGGTTTCTCGCGCGAAGACGTATTTGACATAGAAACTTCTGGCTTCTGGCTCCTTCTGGCTCTCGTCTTTTGGCAACCACGGCCAGCAACCTTTTCCTTCGATCCGGGTTGATAATGTAGGGGCTGTCCGTCTCTTCCCTGGGGTATCCTCATGCGTGTGGGCCGTGCGAAGATCGGAACATTTCTTCTCTGTTTTGGCCTGGCGTGCACGGTCCCGCAATTGCTGGCTGACAAGAAGGACCAAGCGAACACCGGTCCTGATGACCAGAGGCGCGCGTTGCACGCGCTCAATCGCCTGACCTTCGGTCCCCGCCCCGGAGATGTGCAGCAAGTGATGGCGATCGGTGTCGAGCGGTGGATTGACCTGCAACTGCATCCTGAAAAGATCAACGATGGAGCCCTTGACGCCCGCCTGGAGCCGCTCCGCACGCTGCGCATGAGCACGAGGGAGATTGCGGAAAACTTTCCGGATGGGCAGGAGATCAATCAAGTACGGAATGGCAAAAAGCCTATGCCGTCGGATCCGGCGCGGCGCGCCGTGTTTCAGGTGCAGCTTGCGCGCCAGGAAGAAAAAAAAGAACGCAAGGAAGAAGCAGCCAAGGGTACGGTTGCCGATGCTGCTCGGGACAAAGCCAACGGCACACCGACAGATGGGTCCATGATGGCGCAGAAGGCGACGCGTGATGCAATGAACGCAACCGCCAGCAGCAACGATTCTGTGACGGATGTGAAGAGCGTTCAGCAAGATCAGGACACGATGGCCGCCGCCGCGCCCACGCCCGCAACGAAGCCGACTCCCGAAGAAGAAGAGCAGGCGCGGCTGCGCGAGGAGCGGCTCTACTCAGACCTTGAAGTGCAGCAACTGCCGAACCTTCCGCCGGACGAGCGTTTCAAGAAAGTTCTCAGCATGACGCCGGAAGCGCAGCTCGCGGTTGCCGATTCTCTACGGGGAGGCAAGGGGAAGGAGTTTCTTGAGGGCCTGACTCCGAAGCAGAAGGAAACTTTGCTGGCCATGAACAACCCCGGGGGCGTAGTCAACGACGAACTGGCGCAGGCGAAGCTTCTGCGCGCGGTCTATACTCAGCGGCAGTTTGAAGAAGTGATGACTGATTTTTGGTGCAACCACTTCAATGTGTTTGTGGGCAAGGGGCTCGACCACCTGATGCTAACCAGCTACGAGCGCGATGTGATCCGTCCGCACGCGCTCGGCAAATTTGAGGATCTTCTTGTGGCCACGGCGAAGAGCCCTGCCATGCTGTTCTATCTGGACAACTGGTTGAGCGTGGGGCCGAACTCGGCGCAGAGTCTGGGACTGCCGGCGAACCCTTATGCGCGCCCCCATCTGCCGCGGCCGAATCAGGGCAAGCGCGCCAGCGGGCTCAACGAAAACTACGGACGCGAGTTGATGGAACTCCACACCCTGAGCGTGAACGGCGGATACTCTCAGCGCGATGTGACCGAAGTCGCTAAAGTTTTTACGGGATGGACCATCGACAAGCCAGCCGAAGGCGGAGGGTTCAAGTTCGATCCGCGCATGCACGAGCCGGGGCCGAAGTTCGTGCTCGGACACAAGATCAAACCCAAGGGTGAAGGCGAAGGCCTGGAAGTGCTGCACCGGCTGGCGACAAGTCCGCAGACGGCACATTTTATTTCACTGAAACTGGCAGAGCGTTTTGTTTCGGACGATCCGCCGCCGGCGTTGGTCGACCGAATGGCGAAAACGTTCTTAAAGAAAAAAGGCGACATCCGCGAAGTTTTGAATATGCTGTTCCATTCTCCTGAGTTTTGGGACGATCCCACCTACCGCGCGAAAGTGAAAACACCTCTGGAGTTTGTGGCTTCGGCGGTACGCGCTACGGGTGCAGAGGTTGACGATGCGCAGCCGCTGGTTGGGCAACTCAACCGGATGGGTATGCCTCTTTATGGCGCGCAGCCGCCGACGGGCTATTCCATGAAAGCGGAAACCTGGGTCAGCTCTTCTGCGTTGCTCAACCGCATGAATTTTGCGCTGGCCTTGACCAGCGGCAAGATCAAAGGCGTGAAAGTGGATGCGGCGCTCCTGGTGGGAAGCAGTTCGGAGTCGCCGGATGCGGCTGCGACGCTGGCCACGCTCGAAACCAGTCTAGTCGTTGGTGGCGTTTCACAGCAGACGCACGACTCGATCGTGGCGCAGATCGACGCGGCAGGAAAGAACGGCGCGCAATCAACGCAAGGCGGCAAGGCCGTTCCGAGCAAACCGACGAACGGCGCGCGTCCTCCGGATGTGAGCACGATTGCGGGTTTGCTGCTGGGTTCGCCGGAGTTTCAGAGAAGGTAGCTGTCAGGAGCTGTTTTTTATGTCCATTACTCGTCGGGTTTTTCTTCGCAACAGCGCACTTGCTGTGGTCGGCACCGCGGCGGTGCCGAGCTTTCTGGCTCGCGCCGCCATGGGCGCGGCTGAGCCGGGTGCGCGCACCAACCGGTTAGTCGTGATCTTCCAGCGCGGCGCGGCTGATGGTCTGAATATTGTGGTGCCTTATGGCGAGCCCCAGTATTACTCGATGCGGCCGAGCATCAACATTCCGCGTAAAGCCGTGCTGGATCTTGATGGCTTCTTCGGACTGCATCCTTCGCTCGCCCCGTTCCAGCCGTTGTGGAAGCAGCGTCAACTGGCGATTGTGCACGCCGCGGGATCGCCCGACCCGAGCCGTTCGCACTTCGATGCGCAGGATTTCATGGAGGCTGGCACTCCGGGCGTGAAGTCGACCGAAGACGGCTGGCTGAACCGCTCGCTGCACGAACTGCCACAGTCGGCGCAGAAATCTCCGTTCCAGGCCATTGCCATGGGGCCGTCGATTCCGCGCATCTTGAGCGGACTCGAGCCGGCGATCGCCATGAATAACATCAACGATTTTTCGGTCGGCGGACGAAATCCGAAACCGTCGCCGGTTGCTAGCGCTTTCGAAGCCATGTACAACCACTCGACTGACACTATGCTTCACGGCACGGGCGAGGAAACTTTTGACGCGGTCAATATGCTGAAGGCCGCCGATCCGTCGAAGTACAAGCCGGCGCCGGGCGCGGATTATCCCAAGGGACGACTCGGCGACAGCCTGCGACAGCTCGCGCAGCTTATCAAGGCGAATCTGGGCGTGCAGGTGGCGTTTGCCGATATTGGCGGCTGGGATCATCACGTGAACGAAGGCGCGACAGAGGGCCAGATCGCAAATGTCTTGCGCGACTTCTCGCAGTCGATTGCCGCGTTCTGGACTGATCTCGGCGATCTCGGGGAAGATACGGTGGTTGTCACGATGTCGGAATTTGGGCGCACAGCGCGCGAGAACGGCAATCGCGGCACTGACCACGGCCACGCTAACGTGATGTTCGTGCTGGGCGGTCCGGTGAAGGGTGGCAAGGTTTACGGACGCTGGCCGGGGCTTGATCAGTCGCAGCTTTACGAGGGACGCGATCTGGCGTTGACTACAGATTTCCGGCAAGTGCTCGGTGAAGCTGTGGCGCGGCACATGGGGAACAGGAATTTGAATGACGTGTTTCCGGGGTATGAGAATCAGCCGGGGAAATTCCTGAGGCTTCTGGGATAGCGGCCCGGCTCGCTTAGATTTCGATCAGCACATCGCCGTTTTCGATCTTCAGTGGATACACGGCGACCTTCACGTGGGGATTCTGGTCGGGGACGCCGGTCGTTGGGTCGTAGGCCCAGCCGTGCCAGGGGCATACTACTTTCCCACGTTCGATCATTCCCTGCCCTAGCGGGCCGCCGCGATGCAGGCAAACGTTGTCCATCGCGGTGTAGGCGCCGTTTACGTTGGCTACGCAGATGGTTTTCGCGCCGCAGGGAAATTCTTTGGCTTCGTCGGAGGGAGGGAGGTCGGATTGGCTGGTGAGCTTCGTAAAAGTCGGCATATGAATCGGACTTGCCTCGCTGCGCTTGGCTGGACAGCCGAGGCGGCTGTCCCTACATTTCAAATATTGCTGATGGCTGACAGCTATTTCGGTTGCAGCGTCTGCGCGATCATCACCTGGCGCTTGAAGTTCTCCAGCATATTCGGATCGAGACGCACTTCTGTGGGCTTCTTTGCTAGCGTCATGGTGTCGATTTTGTCCTGCAGCTTGAGCAGAGCGTAGAAAAGATTTTCGGGGCGGGGCGGGCAGCCGGTTACGTAAACGTCCGTGGGAACGATTTTGTCGACGCCCTGCAGAACGGCATACGTATTGAACGGACCGCCGACCGAGGAGCACGCGCCCATCGAGATCACCCACTTCGGGTCGGGCATCTGGTCATAGATGCGCTTCACTACCGGCGCCATCTTCAAGGTCACGGTGCCGGCGACGATCATTAAATCGCTCTGGCGCGGGCTGGGACGGAATACTTCCGAACCGAAGCGCGCTATGTCAAAGCGCGCAGTTGAAGACGCGATCATCTCGATGGCGCAGCAGGCCAGGCCGAACGTCATTGGCCACACGGCGGACTTGCGCGCCCAGTTGAAGACGTAGTCCACCGTGCTGATCATGAAATTCTTTTCGAACTTGTTTTGCAGCCAGCCCATGCAGTGACCTCAATCATGAAGATCAGTGGTTGCAATTATACATTTAGGGCGCACTGCCGACTGGTGTCAATTTGCCGCTGGGCGAGGCGAGAGGTCGAGCTGCGCTCGACCGAACGGCCGAGGACGGCCGTCCCCACATATGCATTTGGCTGACTAAGCACGAGCTCGTTCGGTTGCCCCCGAGTCGCGACTCAGCTACAAATAGACATTCATGAATTCAAGACCTGCCGTGGCTGCCGACCGCTCACGCATTCCGGCTGTGCTGATTGACATTTGGGCTCGAATCCGCACGTCGATGTTTTGGATGGTGGCCATCGCGTTGTTCCTGCGCGTGGGCTGGATCATCGTCGGCCATACTTACAAGTTCAAGAGCGCGGACGATAATTTCGGGTTTGGCTGGGAGATGGGACGCATAGCCGCGGCTATCGCCTCCGGGCACGGCTTCAGTAATCCTTTCGGCGCAGCTACGGGGCCTACCGCCTGGGAGCCGCCGCTCTATCCTTACCTTACCGCCGGCGTGTTCCATATCTTCGGCATTTACTCACGTGCGTCGGCGTTTGTACTGCTCTTCATCAACAGCATCTTCTCGGCGTTTACCTGCGTTCCGATTTTTCTGATCGCACGGCGGATTTTTTCCGAGAAAGTTGCGGTCGGCTCCGCGTGGACCTGGGCGCTACTTCCTTACACGATGTATTGGCCCACGCGCTGGGTCTGGGAGACGAGCCTCTCGCCATTGCTGTTGGCCGTGATTCTGTGGCTCACGCTCACCATGGAAGACCGCGACGGGCTGAAGCCGTGGCTTTGGTTCGGGCTGCTCTGGGGTGTCGCTGCAGTGGACAGCACGGTGCTGCTGTCGTTCCTGCCGGCCTCGGGACTGTGGGCCTGGTATCACCGCGCCAAGCGGGGTAAGCCGTCGCTGGGCGGCGTGGTGCTGGCTTCCGTTGTTTTTCTGGCCTGCGTTGCTCCCTGGACGGTGCGAAACTACAAAACCTTCGGGACGTTCATTTTTATCCGCGACAACTTCGGGGCGGAACTGCGCCTGGGTAACGGCCGCGGAGCCGACGGCACATGGATGCAGCAGGTGCATCCCACGCAGGATGTTTACTCCATGCGGCAGTACACCGCGATGGGTGAACTGGCTTACATTGCGATGCGCAAGCGGCAGGCGCTCGACTTCATCGAGGAGGATTACGGGCGCTTCGCGGTGCTCTGCCTCAAGCGCTTCATTTATTTCTGGGCAGGGCCCCCGCGGCTGGCGCAAGTCTGGTGGTTGGCGCAGGTGAAGAACTCGCTGTTTCTCGCTTCATCTGTGCTCATGTTCTGGGGATTGGGACGCGCTTTGCGCCGCCGAAAACCGGGAGCATGGCTTCTGTTCTGGCTGATCTTGTTATACCCGGCAATTTACTACGTGGTCTTCCCCGGCCAGCGCTACCGGCATCCGATTGAGCCGGAGATGACGATCCTGGGAGTGTACTTGCTGACTGAAGCCGGAGGGAAAAACAGGGCGGACGTACGCGCGCGGGAGCGCGATTGACCCAGGTCAGTTATTTATTGCTCTCCAACTCGATCTTCAAAACATGAATCTGCTTGAGCTTGTTATCTAGAATGCCGCTGAGTTTTACTTTCTGCCCTTCGAAACCATGCACCAGATCGGGGCGATCGAGCCGAAAGACATCTCGGCCATCTTTGCCCGAAGACAAGACCAGGTAGCCTCCAAGATGCTCGATGCAGTACATCGAGCAGGTACTCGAAGTCCCGCCCATTGATTTGGACTTTAGCATCTCCTGGTGAGACCGCGTCAGTGAGTGAACGTTCAAAGCGCACTGACTATCGGAAACTTCACCATGGAAGACCTTTATGTCCTGGCCGCACGCAGCGCTCGACAATGCCAGGATTCCCGCCGCACAAAAGATTGCCGCTCGATTCATAACCGCTCCTTGCCTCTGGTTCTCAAGGCAGCACGGTGAACTTCATGTGCATACCTTCGTGATCTTCACTGCAAATCACGGTGCAAACCACAATGTATTCGCCCGGTTCGGCCGGAGCGGTGAGTTGGAATTCCTGCCTGCCCGGCTTGAACAACAGGTCCCATCCCTCCACCTTGGTCCGATCCTTGGCCCGCAAGAGGCTAAAGCCGTGGATCGATCCGTCCCGGTTCCACGTTTTACCACGGCGAGCCGTCACGCGCAGAAGCACTTGTCCTCCAGCCTTTACGGTTATCTCTGGAGTGCGCTCTCCGGCAATCTTATAGCGGCTGTCACTATCGGCCAGCACTTCAATAACCTGGACCGGCGCGCCGGAGTGATCCTGCGCGCGACCGGAAGGCAACCCAGTCAGCAGAGCGCTTGCCGCAGTAGTCAGGACAAGAGTACGGCAAAACCGGGTTGATTTCTTCATGGGTTATCTTCGAGGTTGTTATCTTCGGAATTACTGGGACATGTAGAACAGCACCAGACGCATGTCCTCGTCGGTAATCGTGGCGCGCACACGCATGTGGCGCAGTACGGTTGCCATCATGCGGGGAGGAAATTTTCGGGGCGCGGCATGGCAACGGCCGCAATTGGCACGATAACGCTGCTCGCCCTGCAGGCGCATGGCGTCCGCATCGTAGCTGCGTGCGGTCGTAGAAGGGTTTGGGTCTTTTTTGCCGGAGGGCCCTTCGGCGTGGGCGAACTCAGCGCAGACGAAGCAGCTTAAAGCGATGCCGCAGACCAGCGCAGTAAGTTTCTGCTTCGTTATGATTATGGTCCGGTTCATCGTGCCCCCGATGGCCCCAGCGGGATCAGGAAGCGGTAGGCGATGCCCACGCTCCAGAGGTTAAGATTCCCTGCCGAACTGAATTGCCGTGCGTAACTACCCACGACCTTCAGCCCATCTTGTAGGTAATAGTTCAATCCAACTTCACCTTCGCGGGTGTTCGCTGGCTGAAGTCCCAGAGCCGCGGCTTCGTCGGCGCTGATCGAGCCGAGGAAAAATTGCTCTGCCCTGCCTGCGATTTCGGTACGCCGCATCGCCTTCTGCCAGAAATGGAGCTGGCTCAGGCGATAGGCGCCATCGATCCAATATCCGCTTCCCTGATTCGATCGGGCATACTCCCCGTGCATATTCAGCGGCAGGCGCGTCGTCCACCAGGCAAAATAAAATCCAAAGGCATTGGTGCGCGTGTCTTGCAACAGCTTCTGAAAGGACGCCCCTACCTCAATCCGCGTACTCGGGAAGAAGAAACTCATGCGACCGCCAACGTTGCGATCCGATTGCAGATTATTGTGCCCGCTATCGATCGCCGAGACATAGGCAGCGTAGGTGAAGTTTGCCTTTGGATCGACGGCGAATCCGCCGCGCAGCATCATTCCGTCGCCCGACTCGGCGGACAGCGGCAGAATCAACGGATCCTGTTGCAGGCTGCGGATCCAGATGGGGTACAGGCGCTCGTTGAAGATTCCAAATGGCGTTAGAAACCGCCCCAGCGTAACGGTGAGGTAGGGGTTGGCGATGTAGTCGGCCTGGGCGTAATCCAGATTCTTGCTGACCTGGCCGCCGTAGGGGCCTCCACCGGGAGGGCGCTGAAACGCACCTTCGCACTCCATTCTCGCTTCTACCAGCCAGCGGTCGCCCAGAGGCACCAGGAGAACGGGATTGATCTGCTCATCAATCTGATTTTGCCCGGCCGTGACGAAGTTGAAATAGCCTGCGGTGCCGGTCAGGATGGGGACTGGCTTTTCCACATCCGGCGATTGCGCGGCCGCCGGACCAGCCGCGAAACAAAGGAGAAAAAGAAATAGCGCGATTCCTCCGGGCAGAACAGACCGCGGCCAGCGCCGCAAGGCTTCTCTTCTGCTTAAACACGCTTTTCTGCTTAAATACAGCAATTCCCCACCCACTCAAGCCTTTGATGGGATTGTCTTTCAATCAAGCCGAGGAGGGGAACATCACTGAGGTAACTTTCGCATATGGAGGTAGGAGCGGAGAGCCATTTCGGGGCTTGGCCCTCACCAATTCCACATCGCTGCGTCTAACCCGTTAAAAGGGAGGAAGCCAATGAACCGACAACGCCAGTTCCCCACCTGGTTGGGTGCAGTTCTGGGAACCATCTGCGCCCTGTTCATTTTCGCGCTCGGAGCTCACGCCTCCGATCACCGGGGCGCATTTTCCGAGGAATTCCATCAGACCTACGCTCTCACTCCCGACGGCAGCGTGGAACTCGACAACATTAATGGCGCGGTTCACATCTCGACCTGGGACCAGAATGAAGTCAAGGTGGATGCTGTTAAATACGCCGATGCGAAGGAGCGGCTTGACGACGCGCGCATCGAAATTGATTCGAGCAAAGAACACCTTTCAATTCGCACCAAGTATCGCGACCACGACCTTACGTTCAACTGGGGGTCGCACAACAATCCCGCCAGCGTTGAATACACGGTGACCGTGCCGCGTACGGCGCGGCTGGACGAGATCAAGCTGATCAACGGCTCGCTCGACGTCACCGGCGTCACCGGAGAGGTGCATGCATCGTGCATTAACGGAAGGTTGGAAGCACACAATCTCGCCGGCCGCGCGGAACTTTCCACCATAAACGGCCATCTGGATGCCAGGTTTGATCAGCTTTCCGGCTCGGCCGTCGAATTGAATTCGGTGAATGGTTCGGTCGAGTTGACGATCCCTTCGGATTCCAAAGCAGAAATCGAAGCCAGCACTGTTTCCGGTGGAATCGACAACGACTTTGGGCTGCATGTGAATCATCACCGCGTCGTGGGTCACGACTTGCGCGGGGAGTTGGGCACGGGCGGCCCGCGCATCAAACTGGAGAACGTGAACGGCCGCATCGAGATTCATCATGCGTCGGACGGGCGTGCGCTGAGCCCGGTGAAGGATTTGGGCGGCCGTGACGACGACGAAATTTAGCTTTAAGAATGTCTAATAGATTGTGTATCCCGGCGCAGGTGTACGCAGGTCAGGTTTCGTCGCCATCAGCAACAGGGCGCCTTCGCGCTTAAACGCGCGCAGATCGTCGAGGCTGTGGAACGATTTCGTCTGATAGTCATCAGGCGTAGGCGTATCGTCGGGAATGCGGCACGCCTCGACATTTTCGAAGGCATGCTTCTTCAACAGCTCGACATATTCCGCCTCTGAGCGCACATGCACGGGCACTTTCAGCTTGTCGACCCATTGCAGCGAATATTGATTGTCTTTGTATAGATTGATCAGGATGAATAATCTTCCCCGCGGGGCCAGCACGCGAAACAGTTCCATGAGCGCCCGGTCCTGGTCAGCGTAGTAATAAAAAGATTCGACCGACAGCACTTTGTCGAAGAAGTTCTCTTCCCACGGAATCTGCTGCGCCGATCCCCAGACGTAGAGGACATTGTCGAAATCTTTTGAGGCGGCGCGGGCCTCGCGAATCATTTCGTCGGCGACGTCGAGTCCGACTACCTGGCCGAAGCCATCCGGGCCCTCGCCGACTAGCCGGGCCAGAAGCCGCGTCGCCCATCCCGAGCCGCATCCCAGGTCGAGCACGCGCTCGCCTGGGCGGAGATTCATCTTGCGAATTGTTTTCGCGGTGATGTCGAGATGATGGTTCTCCATCTTGGGGCCTTCGCCGGCCGCGGCCCAGCGGTTGAATTCCTGCTGGAGTTTCTCGTCGGGAGTCGATATTTTCTCTGGCATGTCTTCCATTTTAGACTGTATAGTGCCGACCATCCTACATATCAGGGGGCATTCATGAAGCACGCTCTTACATCGGTAGCACTCATCGTCGGTCTTTTATCCGCATTCCCGACGGTGGCAGACGCACAAGGCAGGGCCATTGACTCGCGAACTGCCGAGATCGACGGCTATAAGCTACATTACTTGGCCGCCGGCCAAGGAACACCGCTCATTCTGTTGCATGGCTATGCTGAAACTTCGCTCATGTGGAAGCCGATCATCCCGGCTCTGGCCGAGCGTTTCACCGTAATCGCGCCCGATTTGCCCGGAATTGGAGACTCGGCCATTCCCACGGACGGTCTGGATATGAAGAGTGCCGCCATCCGCATTCATGACCTCGCCAAGTCGCTCGGCGTGCAAAAAGCTGAGGTCGTGGGACACGACATCGGTCTGATGGTCGCTTATGCTTATGCCACTCAGTTCCCGGCGGAAGTGTCAAAACTTGTTCTGATGGATGCCTTCCTCCCGGGCGTGCCGGGCTGGGAAGCCGTCTACAACAACCCGCACATCTGGCACTTTCGCTTCAACGGACCGACCCCTGAGGCTCTGGTGCAAGGCCGCGAGCGCACCTACTTCGATTATTTCTGGGATGACTTCGCAGCCGACAAGAATCACTCGATTCCCGAGGAGGCTCGTCAGTCCTACGCGGCAGCTTACGCACGGCCGGGACGCATGCGTGCTGGATGGGCCTACTTCGTTTCGTTCATGCAGGCCGCCAGGGAGTTCGCTGAACTCTCTCAGAGCAAGCTGACCATGCCGGTGCTGGCCATCGGCGGCGAGAGGGCAAACGGAGAGGTGCTGGGAAAACAAGCTAAGTTGGTTGCGATCGATGTTACGGTGGTCGTGCTGAAGAATACCGGACACTGGGTGATGGAGGAGAATCCTAAGGAGACGACCGAAGCATTAGAAAATTTTCTCTGACCTTCACGGAGTAGCAAAACCTGAATCGTGGAAACGAAAGGAGTCTTTGCGTCTCTCGAGAGACGCTGTGTTACAGTTTTCTCCGCATGGCGACACGTCCTGAGAATCCCCCAATGGAACCCAACCCCGGCTCGCTCTACTGCCCGAATTGTGCTGTGGAGGTGAACGATCCACTGACCTGTGGCGATTGTTCCTCCATCATCTGCCGGCGTTGCGGTGCGCCGCTCGAATCTTCCGACGAACTTGGAATCGGCTGACGGAGTTGATACCGCGCTCCGACCCCGGGGCAGCAGGATATACTTCTCAGTGAAGGTGAGGCCGACCTTCTTCAGGCTCTGATTTCAAAGCACACCTCCGCCCCCAGGAGAATTCTGTATGGCTACCACCGAAGTCGCCACGCCGCTGTCGTCACCCCTGTCGCCGGAAGAGCTGCGAAGAATAAATGCATTCTGGCAGGCCTGCAATTATCTCGCGGCCGGCATGATCTATCTTCGCGCCAATGCCCTGCTGCGCGAGCCTCTGAAGCCCGAGCACTTCAAGCATCGGCTGCTGGGTCACTGGGGCTCGGATCCCGGCCAGTCGCTGGTTTGGGTTCACCTGAATCGTCTCATCAAGAAGTACGACTTGAATGTGATGTACGTCTCAGGGCCCGGCCACGGCGCTCCGGCTACGCTCGCCAACTGCTATCTCGAAGGCTACTACTCAGAGATTTATCCGGACAAGAGCCGCGACGAAGCGGGCATGTTGAAGTTTTTCCAGCAATTTTCTTTTCCTGGAGGCATTGGCTCGCACTGCACGCCGGAGACGCCGGGGTCGATTCACGAAGGCGGTGAGCTTGGGTATTCCATCTCGCACGGCTATGGCGCAGCGTTTGATAATCCTGATCTTATCGTCACTGTGGTGGTTGGTGACGGCGAGGCCGAGACTGGTCCGCTTGCGACATCCTGGCATTCGAACAAGTTCCTGAATCCGATTCGCGATGGCGCGGTTTTGCCTGTGTTGCACCTCAATGGCTACAAGATCGCAAATCCGACCGTTCTTGCGCGCATCCCACATGATGAGTTGGAGGCGTTGCTGACCGGCTACGGGCACAAAGCTTATTTCGTGGAAGGCAGTGATCCGCTCACCATGCATCAGAAAATGGCAGCGACTCTGGAGCAGTGCATTGTTGAGATTCGCGCAATCCAGCAACACGCCCGTTCAACCGGCGATACGGCGCGGCCGCGCTGGCCCATGATCGTGCTTCGTTCTCCCAAGGGATGGACATGCCCAAAAGAAGTGGACGGCCACAAGGTGGAAGATTTCTGGCGCGCGCACCAGGTTCCCGTGGTCGACCCGGCCACGAACAAGCCTCATCTCAAAATCGTCGAAGACTGGATGCGCAGCTACAAGCCGGAAGAACTCTTCGACGCCAAGGGAACGCTCGTGCCGCAACTTCAGGAACTTGCGCCCTCGGGCACGCGGCGCATCTCGGCAAATCCGCACGCAAACGGTGGATTGCTGCGTAAGGAACTCGAACTGCCGGATTTCCGCGACTATGCCGTCAAGGTAAAAACGCCGGGCGGGAGTTATGCTGAGCCCACCGACGTGCTCGCACACTTTCTTGCCGAGGTGATGCGCCGCAACATGAATTCATTCCGCGTCTTCGGTCCGGATGAAACGGCGTCCAACCGGCTCACCGCGATCTACGCGGCTTCGAAGAAGACATGGCTTGCCGAATACAAACCGGAAGATGCCGATGGCGGCGAGCTCGATGTTTCCGGCCGCGTCATGGAGATGCTCAGCGAGCACACCCTAGAAGGCTGGTTCGAAGGCTACGTTCTCACCGGCCGCCACGGGTTTTTCTCAACTTATGAAGCCTTTGTACATGTGATCGATTCAATGTTCAACCAGCACGCCAAATGGCTGGAGAAATCGAAGAAAGAGATTTCCTGGCGCGCTCCCGTTCCTTCGATCAATATCCTGATTACATCTCTGGTATGGCGGCAGGATCACAATGGCTTCACGCATCAGGATCCCGGATTCCTTGACGTGGTTACGAACAAGAGCAAGGATGTTGTCCGCATTTATCTGCCGCCGGACGCGAACTGCCTGCTGAGTGTGACCGATCATTGCTTGCGCTCCCGGAATTACTTCAACGTCATCGTCGCCGACAAACAGGATCACCTTCAGTACCTCACCATGGACGACGCCGTAAACCACTGCACGAAGGGCATCGGTATCTGGGATTGGGCCTCGACCGATGATGGCGCGGAGCCCGATGTGGTGATGGCTTGCGCCGGTGACATCGCGACCATGGAAGCGGTGGCCGCGGTTGCGATCCTGAAGGAGCACTTTTCTGATTTGAAGATCCGGTTCGTCAACGTGGTCGATCTTTTCCGGCTTATGCCGGAGAGCGAACATCCGCATGGACTCTCTGACCGCGACTTCGATTCGCTGTTCACCACTGACAAACCGGTCATTTTCAACTTCCACGCTTATCCGGCGCTGATCCACAAACTCACATACCGCCGCACGAATCATGACAACATTCACGTTCGCGGATACAAGGAAAAAGGAAACATAAACACGCCACTCGAACTCGCCATCCTCAACCAGATCGACCGCTTTGACCTGGCGATTGATGTGATCGACCGCGTGCCGCGCCTTAGCTCCGTCGGTGCGCACGTGAAGGAATGGCTGAAAGACCAGATCATCGACAGCGTCCACTACGCGCACGCTGAAGGTATCGACAAGGAAGAGATCCGCAACTGGAAGTGGCCGGGATAGCCATGGCGCAAGACCCGGCTGCAAAAGACGCTCTTATTCTCGTTCTCAACAGCGGTTCTTCTTCGCTGAAGTTCGGCATCTACCGCCGCGGCGTGAGCGATGAAGAACCTGTGCTGACGGGAAGCGCTGAGGGCATTGGACGCAACAACGGAACGTTAAGTATTCGTTCTTCCGACGGAACAGCTTTGGTTGAGAAAGGGAGAATTCACGAATCGCAGAGCGATGCCCTCACTGCTCTGGCCGCAGCAATCCAGGAGCATATTCACGCCGCGCCTGTGGCCGTGGGGCATCGTGTAGTGCACGGTGGTCCGCGCCTGCTCACGCACCAACTCATCACCCCGCAGGTTCTCGACCAACTCCGCGCCGCCGTGCATTTCGCGCCGCTGCATATCCCCCAGGCGCTTGCGATTATCACGGAGGCACAGGCGATTTTTTCTTCGGCGGCCCACTACGCCTGTTTCGACGACGCTTTTCATCGAACCATGCCGGAAGTGGCATCGCATCTGCCGATTCCCCAGGGCTATTTCGACGCAGGGATTCGACGTTATGGTTTCCACGGACTCTCCTACGAGTCGCTGGTGCGTCGGCTGGGCTCGCGGCTTCCCGAGCGAGCTATTTTCGCGCACCTCGGCAACGGAGCCAGCCTCTGCGCTCTGCGCAACGGACGCTCCATCGACACGACCATGGGGCTTACGCCAACGGGCGGCATCCCGATGGGCACACGCTCCGGCGATCTCGATCCCGGCGTTTTTCTCTACCTCATGCGCAATGGGAAGCTCGATGCCGACGAGCTTGAGGATTTGCTGAACCATCAGAGCGGGCTCTACGCCCTCTCAGCCGGTGAGAGCGACGTAGAGGCACTGGAAGAACGCGCCGTGCGCAAAGATCCGCTTGCTGTTCTTGCACTGGATGTTTTCGCGACTTCGATACGCAAAGCAATCGGCGCCTACGTTGCATTGCTGGGCGGAATCGACCTTCTAGTCTTTACCGGTGGCATTGGAGAACACAGCGAACACATTCGCTCCGCAGCTACTGCTGGCCTGGAAGTCCTTGGCCTCACGGCAGACAAGATTCAAGCTGTGCCCACGGAAGAGGAGAAGCAGATCGCTTTTCACTGTCGCGCGCTAATGAGGCAACCGACCTAGTCGGCGGCGATGGGCAGGTCCAGTTCTTCTTCCTGCTGGGGAAGGCGCGGAGCGCGGTTCGAGGGCAGGCCGGCGTCGCGGATCTTGTAGAGCAACGCGCGGTAGCTGATGCCCAAAGCGCGGGCGGCCTGTTTGCGGTTCCAGTGGTGGTGCTGCAGAACTTTGAGAATGATCTTGCGTTCCAGTTCCCGCACGGCCTGGCGGGTAATCTTTTTCAGCGAAATAGGGCCGTCAACGGCAATATCGGCGGTGAAGAAATCCTGGGGCTGCGGGCGCAGATCGCCGGAGATGGATTCCTCGGTGCCCAGGATGACGTAACGCTTCATCAGATTTTCCAGCTCGCGGACATTGCCTGGCCAGTGGTATTTCTTCAACGCGTTCATCAGGTCGGCGGAGAGCGGATTGGCGCGCGAGTTGAATTTGTGGTTGTAGTATTCGAGGAAATAGCTGACCAGTTGCGGAATGTCGGAGACACGCTCGCGCAGCGGCGGCATGTGCAGGTTCACAACATTGATGCGGTAGAAAAGATCGGCGCGGAAAGCGCCGGCGGCGATTTCCTCTTCCAGCTTGCGATTGGTGGCGCAAACCACGCGCACTTCAACTTTCTTGTCTTCCTGGGCGCCAATCCGGCAGAACTGACCGTCCTGCAATAATTGTAGCAGCTTCGACTGCAGGCCCATGTCGAGTTCTGAAATCTCATCAAGAAACAAAGTGCCGCGGTGCGCCATCTCGACACGCCCGGGCTTGGTGCCGTAGGCGCCAGTGAAAGCTCCCTTCTCATAGCCGAACAGTTCGCTTTCGAGAAGTGTGCCGGGAATCGCCGGGCAATTTACCTTTACCCACGGGCCGGTCTTCCACGGCGAAGCGGCATGGATCATGCGCGCGATAATGTCTTTGCCCGTGCCGCTCTCTCCCTGGATCAATACCGGGACGTTGGCGCCGGCAATTTTGGCCAGCCGCTCCCGCAGAGCCCGCATGGCTTCGGTGCCGCCGAACACGACGGAATCGGGGGGCATCTCGCCCAAGGGCTGGATTAGCGCGCTGACTGGATTTGAAGTGCTCATAAGTGTTCCAAGCTGCATTGGGGGCTATTGCACGACAGGCTTACGGGGTAGTGTGCACCCCGAGAACCAAACGCAGAGGGCACCGATACCTATCCGCAAGGGTACTCTATGTGATTGATGAAAAGCAACTTACTAAAGATTGGGAGGCGAAATGGTGGGTAACCAGCAGGCGTCGAGCACGGCGGAGAACGGGCGATGGACGAGGGAAAAGATTTTCACACCGTAGAAGCCAGCTTCCGTCGGAGCGGTCTGGCTGGAGCGTGAGAATTGAGCAGCGGTCGGGAGAATTTAAGGCCAACGAGGTTGTAGCCCTCTCCATGCTGCATGCGCAACACCTTCGCGCGGAGGCTTCGCGCAACTCGCGGGAGGGCCGCTAAGGCAGCGAGCGGAGCGCTGGGGATCTCGAGCAAAACCTGGGCTGTGGAAGGGATTGAGCGGCGCACCGCCACCAGCATGCCCCCTGCGGAAACGTTGAGGGCGGTGGCAAACTCCAGGAATTCCTTTCCCGTTTCTGCCCCGCTTCTGACGAAGACCGGGATCGCCAAAGGCAGGCGAGGCCACCGCCGACGCTCTGCCGCTGAAGTCCTACCGTTCACGCACACCCTTTCCTACTTCGTTTAACCCAGCATTTCCAGCATCTTAGGGGCCAAATTCTGAGTTATGAGCCAAATCCAAGAAGCAACTGGGATGAAACCCGAAGCCACCCGGTCAATTCCCGGTGCCGGGAGGGCTAACGCGGTCAAACTGGGGTGGTTGTACCTGGTTCCAGCATCCCTTGACCTCCCCCCAGTAATAGCGCGCTTACGGTCCTAGCGGGTAGTTAAGTGCAAGGTTTTGCCACACTTGGGTAATCAGGTTGCATTTTTCGTTGACAGGGAAAAGTGGCCTAGCATACGATTTTTGTACAGGGTTTTGTGTTAACAAGTCGTGTCTCTCCTCCCTCAGTGTTAGACCGTCCTTTATGGCTATGGCCACCGCGCAAAAGAATATCTCTGTCTCCGGGCCCGGCGAAGCAAAGACGGGCGCACCCCTGCCCGCTGTAACCGGGGAAGTAATTCTCGATGCAGCTGAGTTGCAACAAGCGCACTCCGAGTTGCAGGAGCGATTCCAGCGCACCACGAATGCTCTTGGATCCGCGGCCCACGATCTTAAAACGCCGCTCGCGATTCTGAATGGTTATGTCGAATTACTGCAAAGCGAAAAGCTGGGATCGTTAAATGACCGGCAGCGTGAAGTGCTGTGCGATATGCAGTCGAGCGGCAAAAGACTGCAACAGTTCATTCAGGATTTCCTGACCTTCAGCGCTCTCGAAACCGGCGGCCTCAAGATGCAGTTTGCCGCGGGCAATATCAACGAATGCCTCTCCGACGTTTGCCGGTTGTGGTCAACCCGCTTTCAGGAAAAAGGATTGGCTCTTTACTTTCTGGCAAACGATAAGCTCCCGGTTTTTCCTTTTGATTCTCCGAAGCTGGAGCGCGTAATCTCGAACTTATTGGAGAACTCTTTCAAATTCGTACCGCGGGGCGGCACGGTTTGGCTGCATGCGGAACCTCACATGTGGGAGCGTCGCGCGGCGGCCCAGCCTGCGTCCGCTGGCGAGCGGCGCCGGCAGGATACTTCGCAACCGAATGCCGTTAAGGTCAGCGTGTCCGATACTGGACCAGGAATTCCAGCGGAGTATCAGCAGGAAGTTTTTGATGACTTCTTCCGCCTTCCGGGCACCGAAAACCAGGACGGCATGGGTCTCGGCTTAGCGATCGTGCGCCGCCTGGTGCAGGGCATGGGCGGAAAAATCTGGGTGGAAAGCGATCCTGGGGCAGGCTGCAAATTCTCCTTCCTCATTCCCTTCAAACCGGCCCCGAGCGCAGCGGGCAAAGGAAAGACTCGATGAGCGGGAAGGCGATGAGCGATACGGCCAAGATTCTGCTGGTGGATGACGAACCGGCCATGCTGCGCTATATCAAGACACTGCTTGAGGTCGACGACTACAAGGTAGAAACCGCGTCGACCGGCGAAGAAGCTCTGCAGCGCGTGGACAAGGGCATGGAGCCCGATCTTGTGCTGTTGGATGTCCTGATGCCCGGCATCGACGGCCTGGAGACACTCGAGCAGCTGCGGCAGAAGCGGCCGGGCGTAAAAGTTGTGATGCTTTCCTGCGTCAACGATACCAAGAAAGTTGTTCAGGCCATGCGCCTGGGGGCACAGGATTACCTCACCAAGCCCTTCCAGAAAGCGGAATTGGATGCGGTGGTCAACCAGTGCCTGGGTCAGGGCAAGATGCCGGTCGGAGGCGAAGTTGAGGAGGTCGGCGAAGACACATTCTTCATTGCGGCCAGCCCCGTGATGCGGAAGATCCGCTCGCAAGCTGCGCTGGTCGCCAATGTGGATATTCCCGTATTGCTTTTGGGCGAGAGCGGCACCGGCAAGGAAGTGCTGGCTCGCCTGGTTCACAAGCTGTCACCGCGTGCCCACCGCACATTTCTGAAAGTGAATTGCGCGGCCGTCCCCGCCGATCTGCTGGAGAGCGAACTCTTTGGCTATGAGCCGGGAGCATTTACCGGGGCAACGCACGCCAAGCCAGGCAAGTTCGAATTGTGCAACAAGGGAACGATTCTGCTCGACGAAATCGGCGAGATGCCGCCGGCGTTGCAAGCCAAGCTGCTCCACGTATTGCAAGATCAACAATTCTCGCGGCTGGGCAGCCGGTCTGTCGTCAAAGTGGATGTGCGCATTCTCGCCGCCACCAACATCGACATTCCGCAGGCTCTGGCTGCAAAACGGCTGCGCGAGGATCTTTACTATCGCCTCAACGCTTTCACGCTGTCACTCCCGCCGCTGCGCGACCGCAAGGAAGAGATTCCAATTCTGCTGAAGCATTTCATGACGCGCATGGCCGAGCGTTACGCGCGGCCGCAGCTGCCGCTTTCTCCCGCAATGCTCGAGGCTTGCCAGGCACACTCCTGGCCGGGCAATCTGCGCGAGCTGAACAACTTTCTGAAGCGCTACCTAATCCTGGGTGACGAAAATCTGGCAGTTGCGGAATTGCAACCGCGCAACGACGGCACCGGCGGGGCGCGCGGAGACTCTGCAACAAAGGGCGAAGCGAGTGGTGGATTGAAATCTCTGGCGCGCAGTGCCAAAGACGAAGCCGAGGGGGAAGCCATCCGGCAGGCGCTTGAGCAGACCAACTGGAACCGCAAACAGGCTGCGGCCCTTCTGCAGATCAGCTACAAAGCTCTGCTTTACAAGATCCGGCAGTACGGAATCGCCGAGGCTAAGAGCCACCACAAGCTTTCCGCTGGGGCCTAGAGCCACAGCGGGCAATCCTACGTCTTCCCGAATGGCTCGTGCTGCAGCTTACGGGACCACCGTCAGGCTGAACGGCACGCTTTCCGTGAACGTACCTGACGTGGCCGTGATGGTGAGAGCGTAGGTACCTGAGGGAGTTCCGCTCACCGTCGGCTGGGTTTTGCCGGTGCTGCAAGAGGGCTGCAGCAGAACCGCGGCAAAAAGCACCGAGAGCGCCAGTAATCCCCATAAACGATTCATCTTCTTCCCACCCGCTTTGCCGCCGGAACCCAGCCCCAACAGAGCCATCCCGGGAACCATCAGCCAGAAGGCGTAAATTGGGTGACGCCATCCGGTTGAACTGACGGTGGTCTCGGGCTGCGCCGTCGTGGTGAGGCTCAAGCCGACCGAAGCAGCGCCGCTGCCGTTACCGCTAAGCGTGACCGTGCTTGAGGTAAAGCTGCAACCCGCCCCGGTGGGGAGAACACTGCAACTGAGATTGACCTGAGCCGGGAACGACCCCTGGGATGGAGTCAGACTCACGGTATATAGCGCAGGCAAGCCAGCGGCCACTGTCGCAGACGGTGGGCTGATGGATGCGTTATAACCGCCCGCCGTGAACGAGGCCGTGGCCGAGTTGCTGGTATTCGTATCATTGGCGCTGGAGACCATTCCCGTAACCGAACAGTTGCTGCAGGTACCATTCGGCGTCACGACAAAGGTGACGGTCGCGAGGGCACCTGATTGCAGCGTGGGGATTTGGCAAACTACGCCGTTGCTGCTCGGCGCGCTGCAGGTGCCCGAATTCACGGTGGCGGAATTGAAGGTCACGCCCTCGGAAATCGGCACGTTGCCGCTCACCTGGATGAAGGTGGCCGGGTCCGGCCCTTCATTCGCCACGGTAAAGGTTATCGTGACTTGATTGCCTGCGCTCACGATGGGCGCGTTCGGGGAGACGCATTGCCCCAGACAGGCGATGCTCAAGCTGGCCGCCGTCCCCAGTTCGACCACGAACGCGTTGCGCGTTCCGTTGAGCGTAGTCTGCAGAGCATTCTTGGTTTCGAAAGTGCCCAGGCCGTTGACATTGCCGGAGGTCGTATCTCCGACAAAATAAGAATTCAGATTGGCGTCCACCGCGATGCCGGTGCCGCGATCCACGCCATTGCCGCCGAGATAAGTGGAGAAAGAACCAGTCTGATTTTGGCTCACGTCCGTGGTGGTATTAATCTGCGAAAAGAAAGCGTTCTGCGCTCCGTTGAGCGCGGTCTGGAACGCGCCGATGGTGGTGGGGAAGTTGGTCGACGCAGTCGTTCCGGTGAGAACCACATCGTTAAGCGTAGTGCTCTGCGAATCCAACACGGCGATGGCTGAGGCACTGTCGTTTCCTCCTCCACCCAAGTAAGTGAAATAGGTGAGGGCCACGTCGACTGGAGTGCCAGACTGGTTCTGCGTGGGATTAGTCATCCGCGTCACATAGGCGTCGAAGGGCGCTGGAGACGCAATGGTCGGACATGGCGAAACGTTGGGCGGAGGAGTATCCAGGCATTGCTGGAAGGGTGCTATACCGGTAGGCAGGTTGAAGAGGGTGGTGCTGGTCGCTCCTGAGTTGGTTTCTCCGGTCAAATAAATGTTGGCCGCGCCGGAATCAATCGCAATGCCGGGCCCAGTTTCGTTACCAACGCCGCCGAAATAAGTCGAGAACAGCAACTGCGCGCCTACGGCTCCGAGAGGATTAATCTTCGCCATGAAGGCATCAGTGGGATACGGCGTGGTGCCGGTGGTCGGAGGCGCACATGGGCTGGAGCTAGGGAGGATCAGCGGCGGAACCGTATCCAGGCAGGGCTGATAAGCGTTGACGATGGGGAAATCATTCCCCACGCTGTCGCCGAATTGCCCCTCGCCGCTATTGAAGAAATTCGTCGTGCCGCTGAAATACATGTTGCCGGTTGCATCGACTGCCACGCCCCCCCCGACGTTGCAAGGCGGTGCGCCGCAGTTGGCGGCAATGGGAGCCGGAGTTCCTCCGCCGAAGTAGGTGGAATACTGAATGCCACCCACGCTGTTCGGGTTCCTGGTGTCCACCTCGGTGACGAAGAATTGCAGGCTCGTCTTCGGCGTCTGCTGGTACGGCACCGGGAAGAAGGTCGCGGGAAAAGCAACGGCAAGGGACGGCGCGTCTTGCGGGGTCGTAGAGGTCGTAGTGCCAGTGAGGAACACGTCGCCTTTGGTATCGATCGTCATCCCGCTCGCCTGGTCGTCGCCATGGCCGGAGAGATAGGAGGAATAGATCAGGGCGGACCCCGTCGGGTTGAGCACGCTGACAAACACCGACGTGCAAGTAGGCAAACCCGCGCAATTGAGCTTGGTGTCAGGCGCAGTCTGATAAGGAATGCCGAAGGTAGGAAAGTCGGCGGAACTGGTGTTGCCGACGAGGTAGGCATTGCCGCCGGGATCGACGCCGATGCCGACGCTGGTATCGGCGCCTGGGCCTCCACTGCCGCCGAGAAATGTCGCGTAAACGACGGACGGCGGTTGCGAAGGATTGATCTTCGCGACGAAAACGTTTGGCGCGGTCCCGATTTGTATCGGAGTCGTTGTTCCCAGCGGAAAACTGGTGGATGGAGACGTGGTCGAACCGACGATATAGATATTGCCGTCGCCGTTGACCGCGACCGAAGGCGAAGTTTCCGTCCCAGTGCCGCCGAAGTACGTGGAGAAATCAAGCAGCGGGTCGATGATCAACTCGCGGCTGCGATCATACGGCCCAATCTCGAAACCAACGCGGTTCGCAGCGCGCAGAACAAAGCGTCCGGTGACCGGCACATGGCGGTCTCCGTCGCGCTGGTACACCTGAGGCGCCCGCAGGCGCAGGCCGCCATCGTCGTTGCCCGTGAGGATCAGGTCTCCACCGCTAACTTTTAGTTTCAGCTTGCTCGTCCCATCAAATTCCAGTTCTGCTTGCGACGCGTCGGCGCCGGGAGCGACGCGGAAGTCGTATTCCAAATGACCCTGGTTTCCGTAGAAAACGAGATCGATTCCGGGATAAACGCTGGCGTAGCGAACTCCGGCAAACTGCGGAATGCCGCTGTGCCACTTCTGCGGATCGTTGCCGACGATGTAGTTGCTCTTGCCGGGCAGCGGATCAGCTCCGCCGAGGGCTGCCGCAGGGTTGGCGCCCACCAGCTTCATCCGCACGAACTGTTCACTGGGACGTGTTGCCGAAGATGTTGCCGACGAGGGTGCGGTCTGCATGGCCAGCACCGCGCTGTTCGCGTCGAGAAAGAGACTGTATCCCGTGCCGTGCGCGAGAAATTTCACCGCGGGATCGGCCTGGCCCTGGTTGGGCTCGAAGATCAGCGGCAACTGGCCGAGGATGGCGCGCGCTTGCGGCTTCGATTTCAGCGCCAGTCTGGACAACGCCGGGCTTGGAGAAGCGGGATGCTGAGCCACCGACTTCTGGCCATAGCGGCGGGAGCCCAATCCGAGCAACACTGAACCGGCCACCAGCAGTATGATCAGCCCCCCAAGAGCACGAACCCATAACAGGCTTTTTCCGGAATCTTTCTCCAAAGTTTTTCCCAAGCTTTCTGCCGAGCTTGCCCCCGAACAACGGCCATTACCCATCACGCTTTTCCTCCGATGCAACCAGACCATTCTCAATAGATTTGGAGAGATTAGATACGGCGCGCGAGAGTCAGTACTTACCCGGCGCCGGCGAAACCGCCCGCTGTTGAACTGTCACCTGGAAACTGGCGGAAAGCAAACAACTACTTAAACATCTGATGGATAGCCAAGTCAAGCCAGCCAAGTCAAGCGAGGCTCCGCGCCCACCCCGCTCCCGGATTTGTCAGATGCGTTTCGAGCCATGGAAAGATGCCGGACAGGCGCGCGAAAAAAAAACGTGGCACGAAAGTGGAATGATGCGAATTGCGGGCGTGGTTTCTGCAAAGGTCTGCATTCCTCATGGGCAACCGCGGCCGAGGCAACGGGAAGCCGCTGATTCATCGCGGATTGTCAGAACAGGGTAGCGACCCCCGATGGCAGCGGGATTGCTGATAAACCAGTGTCCGGATCGTCATCCACCAAGCCTCCGGCCCGTTGAACATTTACCGAATCAGTTCCGGAGCCTTTTTGCTCTTGCAAAGTGCTGGCGTTTCTATACATTGGTGGTAGTCGGGGCCTTTCGAGGGACTGCGAGGCCTTGTCTTACCCAGCCTGAAGGTTGATTTCCGGACTGCATTTAGATCGGTCTTCTTCGAGGAACATGCTTTCGGAATATACGCAACAGATGCAACCGGACTCTCAGGAACGGCGGATGATGCGGCGCTTTGATATGCGCCTGCCGGCAGTGGTTCGCCTCAGTCAGGAAAACGGTCAGGAAAACGAATTCCAAACTGAAACCCAGAATGTGAGCGCCCGCGGAGTCTTCTTTTACCTCGACCGCCCGGTCGAAGCCGGAACCCGCTGCGAGGTCACGCTTACCTTCCCACCCCATATCACGCTGACCGACGCGGTGCGGGTGCGCTTCACGGCGCGCGTCATCCGCGTGGAATCACCCCTGCCCTCTCTGCGCATCGGAACCGCCGCCATGATCGAAGACTACGAATTTCTGCGCTCCGCAGGCAGCGCGGACTTCATCAGCGCTCTGCAGCAGGAAGCGGAGAACTGAAAGACAGTCTTCGGCTTTCGGGCCTCGCGCTTCGCCAATCCAGATTCACGGAAAGAAGCGTCACCACTAATCGCGGCCCCAGACGCCGGTTTGCCCGATGCACGACGGCGGGAGCCCGCAGCCGCCTTTCACTTCCCCAGATCTTTCATCTGCTGCCGCAGGCGGCTGTAGCGGCGCACCAGGCTTCCGAGATAGAGAGCGTGAATCGCCCAGGTGGCGATGTAGGCGGCGTAAAGAAACTTGATGGAATTCATTTTGGCCCTCGGGTCAGAGTAACGTTAGCTTTGGAAGACGGTGCGGCTGCCCCCGCAGGCTCGAGCAACGATTCCAGAGCTTCCGCTTCTTCCACATCGCGGCGCAGCTTCTCCAGGCGATATCGCGACCAGCAAACCAGAAACGCGAAACACAGAAACGCCATCCAATTGATCAGCAGCACGCGCAACATCCCCGGATCGATCGAGCCGCCGCCGCCAATCACGGGCTGAGGATGCTGCGTCCGGAAGAACCAGATGGAAAAATAAACCAGCGGAACATCAAGCGCGCCAAAAACCGCGAGGACGGCGGCCAGCTTCTGGGTCTGCGCACTGTCGGAGAAACGCCGCAGCACCAGGTAGCTCACGTAAATCAGCCACAACACCAGCGTCGAGGTGAGGCGAATATCTCCCGGTGCCCACCAGATGCCCCACACCGGCCGCGCCCAGATGGGGCCGGTAATCAGAACGATGGTGCAGAAAACTACGCCTACCTCCGCCGTGGTCACGGCGAGCACGTCGAGATCCTGCCCGGTGAAGTACTTTCCGATCACGAAATAAATGGCGGCAATGATCAGCGCCGTCGTGGCTACTGAACTGGGATACATCCCGACCGGCAACTGCTCTCGCACTTGCGAAATAAACGGCGCAATGACGCCAACGATTCCGATCGCGATCACAATCCATTTTGCGGCGCGCTGCGTGGACGGTTTCGCGTTGGCCAGGTATTCGACCGAGGCGAGGAAATTAATGAAGAACAGCAGGAAAGCCGTCCACGCCGAAGGCACGTGATAGTAAATGATGCGATAGACGTCGCCCTGCAGAGCGTCCGTAGGCGCGACCCACAGAGCCTGATAGAAAGCATAGCCGAGCAAAAGCGCCGTCAGAACTGCCAGGATGGGGAAGGCCTTTTTCATTCCGCTTGCAACACCGTTTCAAACAAGGCCACACAAGCTGTAGTAAACACCACATCGTAGGTGAGAAGCAATACGATGAAAAAGTGAGCGGAGTCTTCTCCGGTGAGGATGTTGGTGGTAGCGGCGACCATGCTGATTACCGCGGGAATGGAAACCGGAAACAAGAGCAGAGGCAACATAAGTTCACGGCTGCGCGTGCGCAGCGACATCGCGGCAAAGAACGTCCCATTCACCACCAGCGCCCACGTTCCCAGCAGCGCCACCGGAATCAACTGCCATGCCGGACCGAGCACGCGCAGGTTGTAGAAGACGACGAACAGAGGCGCCATCAGCGCTTCCAGAATGCTGACCATGATGAAGTTGCCCAGGACTTTTGCCAGAAACAATGCAGTGGCCGGAGCCGGAGAGACGCGGTAGGCATCGAGCACCTGGTTGCGCAGTTCCCGCGCCCACGTCTGGTTCAGTGCAACAACCGCTGCAAACAAGAACGCCACCCAAACCAGGCCGCCGACAATGTGGCGCGATTCTTCTGCGAGAGGATCGAAAGAAAAAACAAAGATCACCACCACCAGCAGAGAGAAGAACAGCATGGCGTTGAGCGCATCCTTGGAACGCCACTCCAGGCGGATGTCTTTGGCCAGCGTAACCAGCGTGATCGACCAGAACGAGGTCATGGTTCCACCGGTCGGTTCAGATCGCGGACAAGATGCTTCGTACGATCTACGATCTGCCCGGCCTCCATCCACACAAATTCGTCGGCTACGCCCTCGAGCAGGGCAGCCTGGTGCGTGACTGCAAAAATAGTTTTGCCGGCGTCGCGCATGCCCTTGAGCAGACCGACCATTTCCCGCGCCGAGTGCACATCGACGTTCGAAAACGGCTCATCCAGCAACAATATCTTCGGATCGTGCAGAATAGCCCGCGCCAGCGACATGCGCTGCCGCATGCCTTGCGAATACTTCCCTACATGCCGAGACAATTCGGGGTCAAGCCCCACAGCTTGAATCACCTGCCGGCAACGGCCGTCACCGGCAATGTCGTAAAGGCGGGCGAAGTAGCGCAGGTTCTCTAGGCCGCTCATCTCGTCGTAAAGAAGAGACGGATGAGCCATGTAACCTATCTCGCGGCTGGCCTCATGCGGATTCCTGCCCAGGATGGAAATCTCGCCGCGTGTGGGATGCGCCAATCCCGCCAGCGTACGCAATAGAGTCGTCTTCCCTGCCCCGTTGTCGCCGAGAATCACGTGGAACTTGCCAGCACCAAACTCGGCGTTCACTCCGCGCAATGCAGCGAAGCGCCCAAACTGCTTGACCAGATTCCGGACAGCGATGATTCCGGTCGAGGCCGCCATTTCGGACGCGCTTACATTCATGGGATCAAGTGGAAAGGTAGAAGATAGCGAAAGCCTGCGGTGAAGTCGAGCGCGCGAAGAGTGTGAAGCTGACCGCCAGTCGAGTTCCGATCTAGTTCGAAGCCGTGGCCGGTTGAGAACCGGTCTGCACCTGAGTCATGCTCTTGGGCGGTTGGTTGGATGGCGCCCCATTAGCGGGAGTGCCCGGCTGTTGCGGCGCATACTTCGACGCGCATTTAGCCTGCAGCGCCTTAGCATGAAAGACGCCGTCGCGGCCAAAGCTGCCGTCGGCCAGCGCCTGGGAGTCGTCCTTGAAAGTATCAGGAGGGGCTTCGGTTCCGGTGTAATCCACGGAGAGCAACTGATCCTGCTCCATCAGCACAAAATCAACGTGGGTTCCGGTACGCTTGATCGAGCCCGGCTGCACATTCCCCGCCACCCGCAGGCGTTTGGAGTAAGCGCCGTTCCCCATCTTGTGCAGCTCGCTGATGGTGACGTAATAGCTCTTGCTGTCCTGAACCCCGGTATAAGCGAGGTATCCCAGCAGGAAAAGAATCAACAGCGTGGCCCCGCCGAATTTTAGATAAGTTTTGCCTTGGCTCGACATAAACAACCACCCACCGGGATGAACTGCCGCTTGTTGGAAACTCTACGCGATGGCGCTGCCAGAATCAAGATTCCGGAAGGTGCACCCTTGTGTGCCGCATCGTTTCAGGTTGCTACTTAAGCTGGCCTAAGAAGAATGAAATGGGTAGCAACGCCCAGAGAATTCCACAGCCGTCATGTGACATCTGACCTTGCACCCCTCATCGAAGTTGCGCGATCATGGTCGAGGCAGTGACGGTCCAAAGAGATCGAATCATGTCGACCTAAGTCATTTGTTCTCTAGATTTTGGTATCTAAGTTCTTTGACAACAGGATTTTGTGAAATCCGTTTGGCAAGACCCGCGCCAGTCAAGGCTTCCGGCGGTATCGATATAAAAAAATATCCGTCCGAGATCCGCCGGGAAAGCCCACCGCCCCCATCGCGCGATGCCCGGCAAACTTTATTTGGTGGAGAATTCCACAACGAAGGCGCACCGAAAGCTGAAAGCTATGAGCGAGAAGCTTAGGAGCTAGAAGCTGCCTTACTCCGCTAGAATGGAAGCAGCCCCTACAATCCCATGATTCATCCCTGGCACGACGTAACTCCCGGCGACCAACTCCCGCAGGAATTCGACTGCGTGATCGAGATCCCGTTCGGATCGAGCGTGAAGTACGAACTGGATAAAGCCAGCGGCCTGATCAAGCTGGATCGCATTCTGTACTCCGCGGTTTACTATCCGGCGAACTACGGCTTCATCCCTCAGACGCTGGCGGAAGACGACGATCCCCTCGACGTTCTCGTGCTCTGCCAAGAACCAGTAGTGCCGCTCACCATCATCCACGCCCGCGCGATTGGGCTGATGACGATGATCGACGCCGGCAAGCAGGACCATAAGATCATTTCCATCGCCACCGAAGATCCTGAATTCAACTCTTACCACGAGGCCGCGGAGATGCCGCCGCATCGCCTGCTCATGCTGCGGCGCTTCTTTCAGGATTACAAACAGCTCGAAGGCAAGGCCGTCGAGGTGGATGAGATAAGGCCCGCCGCCGAAGCCTATCCCATCATCCTCGATGCGCTGCGCCGCTACAGCGAACAGCGCCGCAAGGGCTTCCAGGGGCCAAAGAAGCATTGAGGCAGACTACATTCCCTTGAAGACGAAATTGATCTCCTTGGTCTCATTCGCACTAATCGTGATCGTCTGCGTCGACGTGCCGAGCTTCTCGTGCCACGCTTTGATGGTGTAGGTGCCGGGCGGCAAGCTGCTCAGGTCGAAACTGCCGTCCTTGCTTGTCACCGCGAAATACGGGTGCTTGAACACTGCGATGTACCCATGCATCCAGGGATGAACGTTACACTTCACGGGAATCGCAATCTCCTCCCGGGCAAACGATTCATCGAGACTGGACCCGGGCGGCTCTGCCTTGTTCCATTCGCGATTGTTCGCCGGCGTGGGATGGATGTTGTGCGATGTGGGATCGTCGTTCACCACGTGCAACGGCTGATTCGCCCGCACGGCCAGCACGTGCGGCGTGTACAGGCAGCCTTTCTGCTCGACAACAACCGGCTGCGTGGGAGCATCGAATGTGCGATCGCCGAGGCCCTCGGAAACGAACACGACCACGTTCTCCAGGTCGCCCTTCGAATCAGTCATTACTTCCTGAGCTAACACGGGCGAAGCATGTTGCTTGGCACAGCTCGGATCGGCAGACATGCTGATCAGCTTGGGCTTCGGAACTATGCCTTCGAATTTCACGATGCCCTTCACGTTAGCTGCGCCTGTGGCGCTTGCGCTGGCGGGCGCTCCGCGAGCCCGCATTGCGTAGGGCGTAGAGATGCAGATCACAAGGGTAAGAGCAGATATGGAGACCAACTTCTTGGCTTGCATAACAACTTCACCTCAATTCAGAATTCTCGTTTTGTAAAAACCTAGTTCGATGACTCCGCGCGTGGCCGAGCCCTACTCCGTCGACTGGGTGGGTGCGGCGTTTGCTGCAGCGCGGGTGACGGAATCGCTGTATCCACGGCGATACCCAGCCGCAAACGTCGAACGGTCCTGGTCAGCGGACCATCTGCCGATGGCCAGGCGCGGCGCCTGGCCGCTTTCCGCTGCGAGTCTGCCCAGGTAAAGGCCGTCGCGGAATGCCCCGTCGGATGCAAGCCCTGTTTCAAGACTTGGGTTTGACTTCACATTGTGGTTGCTGGCTGCGAGCATCGCCGTGGTGCCCACGCAAATGACAAGAGCCAATGCATACAGATAGCTAACGATTTTCGTCATGTTTCTCTCCTCGTTTCCTTTGCAACCCGCGGCCGATGAATGGACAGGGCAGTCCCTCAGCCTGACCACTCAAAGTGCGGTCGATTTACTGGTTAAATTCGCAGGGGTTATTCGCTCGAGATGAGTCGAGATTACGGGACTAGCAAGAAGGGATTGTCATCGTGCCGTAAATCGCTTGTCATTTCTTCGTCAACTTATTGCTGCCGCGCCCGGGACCTTCCGCTTGCTTTTCCTGGGCTCGAATGCCGCGCTTTCAGTAACGGATGTCGATTCGATTTTCTTGTTGACTTAGTGTACTAGTCGTATAGTACACTAACTCACATGGGACGCAATTCAAACCCCGCGCAGGCTTTCCAGCTCAAACTGGACCTGCGCAGCGGTGTTCCGGTCTACCGCCAGATCATCGACCAGGTTCGAGCCGGCATGGCAGCGGGAACTCTCTCCGCCGGCGATCAGCTTCCGACCGTGCGGCAACTCGCGGTCGATCTGGCCATCAACCCCAACACGGTTCTACGCGCTTACCGCGAGCTTGAGCTGGGCGGCATGCTCGAAACCCATCAGGGAACCGGTACATTCATCAGCGAGAAAAAGATCAACCGGAACAACGCGGAGCGCGAGCGGCAACTCGCCCAATTGGCGGGCGAATTCGCCTCTCGTGCCGGTGCCGCAGGGTTCACGCTCGAAGAACTGCTGGATCATCTGCGCGAATTAGCGCCTCATTCCACGCAAAGGAGATAGAGACCATGACAAGAATCGAAATCGGTCAGATCAGCGGCATCGGAAGATCACTGTTTGTCATCTGCCTGTTGGCCGGCGCAATCGTCACCGCCGCCATTCATCATCCCGCCGGGATCATCGCCGGCGCCGCACTGGGCGTCTATCTCCTGTTCGCCATCAAAGTCGTGCGCCAATGGGAGAAGGTCGCGGTGCTGCGCCTGGGGCATTATGTCGGCCTGCGCGGGCCGGGTCTCTTCCACATCGTACCCATCGTGGAGACGTTGAGCGCCTACGTGGATCAGCGCGTGCGCGTGGCCAGCGTTTCCGCCGAATCGACGCTCACCCGTGACACCGTGCCGGTCAATGTCGACGCCATCGTGTTCTGGCTGGTGTGGAACGCGGAAAAATCCATCCTGGAAGTCGAGAACTTCATCGAGGCCATCACCATGAGCGCCCAGACGGCGCTCCGCGAGTCGATTGGGCGTCACGAGCTGGCACAGATGATCACTGAGCGCGAAACGATGGGCCGCGAGTTGCAACGCATTCTCGATGAGAAAACAAATCCCTGGGGCATCACGGTGCAATCGGTTGAGATCCGCGATGTGAGGATTCCGCAAGGGCTCGAAGACGCCATGTCACGGCAGGCGCAGGCCGAGCGCGAGCGGCAGGCGCGAATCATTTTGGGCCAGGCGGAAAAGGAAATCTCCGACAGCTTTGTGCAAGCCGCCGCTGCTTACGCGGAGAACCCAGTGGCGTTGCATCTGAGGGCAATGAACATGCTCTACGAAGCCATTAAAGAGAAAGGCTCGATGGTGATTGTGCCGTCGTCAGCGGTCGAAACTATGGGACTAAGTGGAACGCTTGCGACCGCATCACTGGGCGGAGCGAAGCCCTAACCATTTCAACGGAATCGGTCGAAAGGAGGAACACTTATGAAGTATCTACTTGAAGGGTGCCTGATCGCGGTAATCTTAGCGGTAAGTATTTCGCCTTCGATAGCGCAGTCTGCGCCAGCAGCGTCGGCGGGCGCCTTGTTCGCCGGAACGTGGGAGGGGAAAATGAACGGCCTCCCGGGAATTAGTTTGGAAATTCAAGAGAGCAGCGGAACTGTCGGCGGCTCGGTGGTCTTCTACTTTCAGCAGCGCAGCGACCCCAACAGTCCGTGGCAGGTGGTACGCGAGACTGCCGTACCGATGGTTTCGCCGCACGTCGAAGGCAGGACCCTCTCCTTTGAGGTCCAGCATCATGTCTGCCACGGCTGTTCGGAGCTCGGCCCGAATGTCAGGTTCCGCATGACGCTTGCAGGGTCCGACGAGGCTCGGCTCTGGAAACTGGATGAAACAACAGATTCAGACAAGGGACTGGAGCTGACCCGCAAAACGCAGGTGGATTCGCCGACCGCACAGGCGATGCAAAAAGGTGTCAGCGTAGAGTTGGCCCGTACACACAGCGCGGTGCCCGTACCCGAAGCGGACAACCCGGACGCGTTGATCATCACTGTGACCGAGACGGGCAGAATCTATTTCGGAATCGATCCAGTCACGCAGGATACGCTGGCGGAAAAGCTCAAGGCTCGTCCGTCTCACGATACACAGACTCTTTATATCAAGGCCGACGCCAGGACTCCTTACGCAGGCGTAGTGAAGGTTTTGGATGCGGCGGGTGCGGCCGGTGTCGCAGGTGTGACCCTGTTAACGACACAATCAAAGACGACGCAAGCGGGAAAAGTAGCGTCCCCGGATGGCATTGAAATGGAACTGGCTCGACGCTCACCTGCAGCGTCGAAATGACTCCGGAAGTGTGAGCGAGCGAACCACGGATGAAGCTATGACCGATGCACGATCTGCGAGGAGTCCAGAAGTCGAGGACGGCCATCGCTGGCTAACAACGGCCGTTTCCTTGACAGTAGGTGCGGCATTCTTCGGCTTGTGGTTCTGGCTGCTGCCCCAATGGCTCGGATTCCGCGTGGAGATCGCGGGCGCGGCGCGCTGGCGATGGCTGGCGGCGATTCCATCTGTCCTGGGATTCTCGGTTGCGTTACGCTGCGTCTGGGACTTCGGATGGACCGGACGCGGCACGCCAGCCCCGATTGCTCCGCCGCAGCGCCTCGTGGTAGTTGGTTTCTACCGCTACGTGCGTAATCCCATGTACGTGGGCTTCGCGGCGGGATGGATCGGGCTGTGGGTGATTTTTGGGCATCCTGATCCGCGATTGATCGCAGCGGTCACTGCCGTTGCGGTCTGCGTGCGACTGTTTGTTGTGTTCTATGAAGAACCAACGCTGCGGCGGAAGTTCGGGGCAGCCTACGAAGAGTACTGCCGCAACGTTCGGCGATGGTGGCCGCGGTCGCGGGGCTGGGATCAGCCGTCATGACGCAGCGGGCCGGAGCAAACCGTCGCTCCGGCCCATTGTTTTCCTAGTCTGTTTTCGTAGTCAGTGTCTTCGAGTCAGGCGGCGCACCTACCAAACATGGCAGGCGTTCTCAGCCACCATGGGCTGCCCGGCTTTGCAGCCCCAGGCCTTTTGAAACTCAGGCATGTTCTGCACCACGCCATCGACCCGGTATTTTCCAGGCGAGTGGGGATCCGTGACTACCCAGACGCGCGACTGCTCGGGACGCACTTTCTCACACCATACCCTCCCGAATCCCAGGAAGAAGCGTTGCTCGGGAGTGTAACCGTCGATCTTCTGACCCTCCTTCCCGGTCTTGTCATCGGCGATCATGCGCTCGAGCGCCATCAGGGCAATGCGGGCGCCACCATTGTCGGCTGTGTTCTCGCCCAGCGTGAGACGCCCGTTCAGCTTGAGGTCGTCGACAGCGACGAAGCTCGAGTACTCGTCCGCCACGCAACTGGCCCGCTTCTCGAATTCCTTGCCGTCCTGCTCCGTCCACCAATCGTGCAGATTGCCTTGCGGATCGAACTTGCGCCCCTGGTCGTCGAAGCCGTGGGTGAGTTCGTGACCGATGACCAAGCCAATTCCGCCGAAGTTCACGCCGTCGTCCATTTTGTTGTCAAAAAATGGCGGCTGCAAGATGCCCGCAGGAAACACGATTTCGTTGTAGGACGGGTTGTAGTACGCGTTTACCGTTGGTGGAGTCATGCCCCATTCCTTGCGGTCGAGCGGTTTGTCGATCTTGGCAATCTCGCGTTTCGACTCGAATTCGTTGGCCCGAGCGACATTGCCCAGCAGGTCGTCGCGTTTGATCACCACCGAACTGTAATCGCGGTACACGTCGGGATAGCCGATCTTGTTGCGAATGGCATCGAGCTTCACCTTGGCTTGCTTTTTCGTCTCCTCGCTCATCCAGGAGAGCTCGGTAACGTCGTTGGCAAGAGACGTCTCCAGCGCATCCACCATCTTGAGCATGCGTTTCTTGGCGTCCGCGCCAAAGGTCAGTTCCACGTATCTCTGCCCTAGCGCCTCACCCAGTTCGCGATCGGTGAGCGCGACACAGCGCTTCCAGCGCGCCTGAATCTCCTTCTGGCCGTTGAGGTTCTGCTGGAACTTGAAGTTGGCTTCGACGAACGGCTCCGAAAGCCACGGGGACGCCGCATTCAGCACGTGCCAACTCACATAGGTCTTCAACGAGTCCAAGGATTCCGCTTCCAGAACGCCATTCACCTTCTTGAAGAAATCAGGATTCGGCACGTTGAGCTGAGTGAAATTGGGTGCGCCCATGGCAATGAAGTAGCGGTTGAGGTAGAAATTCGATCCGAGCGCGACCGCTTCGTCGCGGCTCATTTTGTGATCCAGGTTCTTGGGGTCGCGGCGCGCCGTCCGGTCCATCGAAGCCTTTGCCAGGGAGGTCTCAACGCGCAGCACAGTCTCCGCCGAATCGGCCGCCTGCTGCGGAGTCTGCCCCGCCAGCGTAAACGTTTGCGTAACATACTCCACCAGGTGCTGCCGCATCTCCTTCATTTTCGCGTTGTCGTCTTTGATGTAGTAGTCGCGGTCGGGCAAGGACAAGCCGCCCTGATCGACCCAGGCGATGACCTGATCCGCATTGTGGAGATCGGAGTTGGAATAGAAATTAAATAGCGGATTCGGCCCGACCAGATGCACATGCGCGATCTCCTCGATCAGCGCGCCTTTGTCTCGCACCGCCGTGATGCGGTCTAGCTCTGGCTGAAGCGGAGCGATACCTTTCGCGTCTATCGCTTTCTCGTCCATGCAGGAGCCGTAGAGATCGCCGATTTTCTGATCGACAGCGTCGCGGCCCGCCCCACCCGCCGCCGCCTTTTCCAGAATGTCGTGCTCGATGCTCCGATTGCGCTCGCGGACTTCACTGAAGCCGCCCCATCGCGACTGGTCAGCAGGAATCTCGGCGGTCTTGATCCAGTTCCCGCAGGCGTACTGGTAAAAATCCACGCAGGGATCGACGCTCTTGTCGATCGTATCGAGACTGGAACCGTAAGCAGGCTTCGGGGAGGAACTGGCGGAGGAAGATGTTTGAGCGAAGCTGAGGACACACGTCAGAAGCAGAACGACCGGCAAGAACCGGAACACTCGCATACGAAACCTCTCCTTTTTAAGAACGGTTCAGATTTTAGGCTGCCCCAATCCGTATGGGCAAGCCTCGCAACGGCAGCAGTGCGGCTCGAATTTAGGTCGACCGTTCAACATTAGACGATTCAACATTAGAAAAGCACTGAGCACGGTAGGAAACATTAGACATACCCTCGACGAAAATCCTGCGCGTTGAGATGCGACTGCGCCGCCCGAAAGCCGGAAAACAGGCCGATTCGTTGAAAAAACATTCTCTGCCGATCGGACACAGGTTTGCTCCCTTTAAGTCACGCCGGATGAACCTTCCCCGGCACAACCCGCGACTGCCGGTCCTCCCTTCTGCAGCGCCAACTCGACAGGAATGGAATGAAACGATATTTGACTGCAGCTCAGGTACTGATCCTTACCCTTGTGTTGTTGCTGGCAGGGCGGCTTGCAGCACAGAGCAGGGATTTCGACAAAATCGCGCCCGAATCGCTTCCGGCTGCGCCCATGGAGACAATATCCACACCTACCTCCGCGAAACCGAAGAGGGTGTTCGATAAAAAGTTTTTCGTGGTCATGGGCGCGCTCGGCGGAGCCGAGAGCTTCCGCTTCACCAGCCGCCAGCTCGTGCTCGACCACGAGTACGCCGCCGGCGCTCCCTGGGTCACCAGAGCTCCAGCGAACCAACCCGTTATGGCCAGAGGTTTGGCGCTGTATGCAGCAGAATTCCTGGTAACGTACGAACTCAAGAAGCCGCACTCCTGGCTGCCCGGAGACCGCGTCATCCGCCACGTCTGGTGGGCCTATCCCGCAGCGATGAGCGCCATTCACATCAAGAATGCGGTGGGCAACGTTCGCACGCAAGGCCCCGGAGGTTGCACGTCGATAGAATGCGCTGAGCAAATGCAGTGACATGCCATTCTTCCGGCGCGTCCGGGTTATAATCGGGGCCAGTAGAATCCAGACGAAAGCTGGCCCTGACTCATGACCCCCACGAACGGCAACTCCGGCAATGGCAACAACGGCCACGGCGTCCCGAAGCCCCGCGCAGAGTGGCTAGCGCAGCGCAAGCGGGTGAACGCTGACGGCAACTTTTCCCAGATGCACTATGCGCGTCAGGGCGTGGTGACGGAGGAGATGGGCTACATCGCTCACCGCGAAAAGCTCACGCCCGAGCTGGTGCGCGACGAAGTCGCCCGCGGCCGCATGATTATTCCGGCCAATATCAATCATCCCGAACTGGAGCCGATGGCGATCGGCGTAGCGTCGCTGTGCAAGATCAACGCGAACATCGGCAACTCGGCAGTCACCTCGGAAGTGAACGAAGAACTGAAGAAGCTACACACCGCCGTGCATTACGGCGCCGACACTGTGATGGATCTCTCCACGGGCGGCAACATCCACGAAATTCGAGAAGCCATTCTGCGTCATTCTCCGGTTCCCATCGGTACGGTGCCGATTTACGAAGCGATTGCGCGTGTGAAGCGTGTCGAAGACTTGAATGCCGAAGTGATGCTCGAAGTTATCGAAGAGCAGGCTGCGCAAGGCGTGGATTACATGACGATTCACGCGGGCGTGCTGATCCAGTACTTGCCGCTGATCTCGAAGCGCATTACGGGCATCGTGAGCCGCGGCGGCGCCATCCTGGCACAGTGGATGGCCTACAACCACAAGCAGAATTTCCTCTACGAACGTTTCGACGACATCTGCAAAATCTTCAAGAAGTATGACGTCAGCTTTTCGCTGGGAGACGGCCTGCGGCCCGGCTGCGTGGCCGATGCCAGCGACGAAGCCCAGTTCTCCGAACTGAAGACTTTGGGCGAGTTGACCAAAATTGCCTGGGAGCATGATGTGCAGGTGATGATCGAAGGCCCCGGCCACGTCTCCATGGACAAGATCAAGGAGCAGGTCGAAAAAGAAGTCGAACTCTGCTTCGAAGCCCCGTTCTACACCTTGGGTCCGCTGGTCACAGACATCGCTCCTGGCTACGACCACATC
>Ga0206810_1005_pt1 | contig 49459 bp, 40 predicted proteins | sample Alteio_BWOrgCont_56_FD_152889 | JGI IMG/M metagenome (GOLD analysis project Ga0206810, IMG submission 152889) | Enriched cells from forest soil in Barre Woods Harvard Forest LTER site, Petersham, Massachusetts, United States -... | ecosystem: Environmental > Terrestrial > Soil > Temperate forest >...
AGGGCTATTCACAGAGTGCATTGGCAACAGGCACTTACACCCTCACACCGCCCGGAAGCGGCCCGGCGGTTTCGATCGTAGTGACAACCGACGACCAGACGATGCAGTTAACGCCACAACCAAGCGCGAGTTTCTCAACCGCAAGCGGGAGCAGCAATGTGGTTTATCTGGATGAAACGCAGGTGTATCAACCCATCGAGGGATTTGGGGCCGCAACCACAGACTCGGCAATGTATCTTCTGAGTGAGGTCGCCCAGCCGGCCCAGCTCTCCCAAGCCATGAACAATCTGTTTACTCGCCAAGGCAAGGGCATTGGGCTCAGTTTCCTTCGCAATCCGATGGGTGCCTCTGACCTGGCGCGGAGCGTATATTCGTTTGACGACAATAACGGCCAAGCGGACCCAACACTGGCGCATTTTTCGATTGCGCACGATCTGGTGGATATTATCCCCCTCATCCTGCAGGCCAAGCAGCTCAATCCGCAAATCAAAATTATGGCAAATCCCTGGAGCCCACCAGGTTGGATGAAAGACTCGGGTTCCATGATTGGCGGATCCCTTCTCTCCAGCATGTACACTCCGTTCGCGAACTATTTTGTCGACTACATCCAAGCGTATGCGGCGGCAGGCGTAACCGTCGACTATATTTCCTTACAGAACGAACCGCTGTACGTTCCTACCAACTATCCGGGGATGTGCATGCCTGCAATTCTTTCTTCCGCCGATTGCCCAACATCGCAAACCAATCAGGCGACGGCTTTGTTTAGTTACGTGGCGCCTGCGCTCACTGCAGCGGGCCTTAATACGAAGGTCCTGGTTTACGACCACAACTGGGATAGGCCGGATTATCCGGAAAATGTTCTTTCGAACCAAAGTCTGAGCCAGATAGCTGGTGTCGCGTGGCACGGCTACGCTTCCACGCCGGGAGCGATGACTCCCATCCAAAACATGTTTTCCAGCATAGGTACCTATGAAACGGAGCACTCTGGCTTCGTAACGAATTCCGACCAGACAAGACTGGACTTCGAGGAGATTACACAGTGTATGCGGAACTGGGCGAGGGCTTACGTCAAGTGGAGTTTGGCGCTAGACGAGAATAATGGCCCTCACACGGGTGGCTGCAGCACGTGCACTCCAATCGTGACCGTGAACAGTACTTCCGGCAATATCGCTTACGGCAGCGAATATTACACCATGGGCAATTTCAGCAAATATGTTTTGCCTGGCGCAAATCGCATTTATTCCAGTAATGCCGCCGGCATCGTGACGGCGGCATTCGTCAATCCTGCTCCCGACAACTCGAGGATATTGGTGGCCTTCAACGATTCAAGCCAGCCCCAGACGTTTCAGTTGCAATGGGGAACACAGTCGTTCACCTACACGCTTCCGTCGCTGGCGGGAGCAACCTTCACTTGGGCTGGAACCCAAAGCGCCGAAACTCCTGCATACACCGTCAGCGCAATGTCGCAGATTCAGGCCTCCAGCTTTAATCGCACTGCGGGCAACAACACCCCGGGCAATTACCTGACTTGGGGACTTGAGACAGAACTCACTTCAGACACAAATGGCGGGTATGACTTAGGATTCGCCAGCGATGGAGATTACACCGTTTACAACAATGTTGACTTCGGCGCAGGGGTTTCTACCGTCGCTGCCCGGCTCGCCTGCCTCCAGGACAACGGACAAGGAAACGGGGGAGGCAATTGCGGTGGAACCCTCGAGTTCCACTTGGATAGCAATACCGGTACTCTCGTAGCTTCCGTCACTGTGCCTTCCACCGGAGGATGGCAAACATGGCAAACAACTTCCCCAGCAAACGTGTCCGGAGCAAGCGGCGTTCATGACTTATACGTGGTCTTCAACGCCCCTGCAAGCGGGACCACCAGCCTGGGCAATATAAATTGGTTCCAGTTCAAATGAAGACTGCAATTTGGTACACGCCGCTGCTACCGCTTGTCGTACCCCGCGGCACTATATGGTATTGTCGTCACCAGCGAACGACTTCATTGTGCAAAGCGACGAGCTATCCATCCCGACGTTCGTAAAATTGGAGGTCTCATGAAGCTGACATCACTGCTGTGTTCGTGCTGTGCTCTGCTGTTTTCTTCTCTCTCGTTGAACGCGCAGCAGGAGCGTGAGGCGCGGATGTGGCTGACGACACCCGACCGCACTGCCCTGGTCGCGCCGCAAGCGGCCGCGCTGCACTTTTCCCCGAAAGCGGGTCAACTGCCGGCGCTCACCGTGGACGATGCGCAGCATTTCCAGTCGATTGATGGCTTTGGTTTTGCGCTGACCGGAGGAAGCGCGCAGTTGCTGATGCGCATGAGCGCTGCGCAGCGTGCTGCCCTGCTGAAGGAATTGTTTACGACCGGTGACAATGGCATCGGAGTGAGCTACCTCCGCCTGAGCATCGGCTCTTCCGATATGAACGAGCGCGTGTTTTCATACGATGACCTGCCGCCGGGCGAGACTGATGTGGAGATGGCGAAGTTCGACCTGGGACCGGACCGCGCGGACGTGATTCCGGTGATGAAGGAGATCCTGGCGATCCGGCCGGAGATCAAGATCCTGGGATCACCGTGGTCGGCTCCGGCTTGGATGAAGACAAACAACGATGTGAAGGACGGCCACCTCAAGCCGGAATTTTACGCGGCGTTCGCGAAGTATTTCGTGAAGTATATCCAGGCGATGCACGCCGAAGGGATCGCGATTGACGCGATCACGATCGAGAATGAGCCGCTGAATCCAAAGAACACACCCAGCATGGCGATGTTTGCAGAGGAACAGCACACGTTCATCGCAAAAGATCTGGGGCCCGCGTTTGAGAAGGCTGGAATTCGGACCAAGATTCTGCTCTACGATCACAACCCGGACGTTTTGTCCTATGCGCTGTCGATTCTGGCGGATCCTGCCGCAAGCAAGTATGTGGACGGCACCGCATTTCATCTTTACGGCGGTGCGGCAACCCTCCTTGCGCAGGTGCACGATGCGTATCCGAAAAAGAATTTGTATCTGACGGAGCAATCGGTGACCGAGTGGCGCTCGGGACCGCTTGGAATTGCCGAGCCCGTAAGAAGCGTGATGATCGGCGCAACCCGAAACTGGTGCCGCAACGTGCTGCTGTGGAATTTGGCGGCCGATCCGCACAACGGGCCGCATACGAATAATGGGGGATGCACCGGATGTTCCGGAGCCATTACACTGGACGGCGATTCTGCGACCAAAAATGTTGCATATTATGTCCTCGAGCACTTCTCGCAGTTTGTGCCCCCCGGGTCGGTGCGAGTAGCGTCGAGCGAGATGGAGCAGTTGGCCAGCGTCGCCTTTGTTACTCCTCAGCACAAGGTCGTGCTGGTGGTTTCGAACACGGCGAATTTCCCAAAGTCCTTCGCGGTGAAGTATCGCGATACATTCTTCGAAACTACCTTACCGTCGGAGTCGGTGGGAACCTTTGTCTGGTAGGCGCGCTTCGGCTCTCTGAAACAACTCCAGTCTTCAGCGAACAAGTGGATTATTCGGACCAGATGGTCTGCCATCTGAAAACAGCGGCTCCAGCATCGTCGCGATGAAGGCAAGCATCGCTAAGCATCCGGCCAGGGGCACAAACAATCCAGCTCGCAGGCTACCCGTTCCCGTCGATGTCAAACCTACAAACCAAGGCATGATGGCGCCGCCCATTCCTGCAAGTGCGAACATGATTGCCCCGATGCGCCTCGATCTTTCGCCGAATGCCTTCACCAGCCACGCAACCAGGATCGGATAAATCGCAGCCAACCCCAATCCCGCTGCGGTCACGCTGACCGCGACGCTCGCGAAAGTCCTTGCCCGCAACAAAAGGCAGATGCCGGCGGCAGCCACGATCAAGCCGCTCGCCAGCAGCGTGCGTTCGAACCGGCGTAGTGGAAGCATCGGTACCAGAGCACGCCCGGCAATCAATCCTCCCCAGAAAAACATGGGCGTCAGGGCCCACAGATCGCCAGGGCCAGAATTCATTCGTTTCGTTAGTGAGGCGACCCAGCCCGCAACCGAATTCTCCGATCCGACGTACAGAAAGAACAACGCAGCCAGACTCAATGTGCTTCGCCGGCTGATACCCTCTCGCAGCCCCAGCTTGGGTTGCTCCTCGCGTTCGTCTGTTTGCGCAGGCTCCAGGTTCATCCCCGTGAGGATCATGGCTACAACCGCGGAGCTCGCTCCCAGGGCATATAGAAGGACTGAGGCTGCATCGTGCCGCTGAGCCAGCATCACTAATGGAGCGCAGGCAATCGCGCCGATCCCCCACTGCAGGTTCAGAATGCTGAGCGCAGCCACGCGACGGGCTCTTGCAATTTCCGCCACCCACAGATTGCCGGTGGAAAGCGCCTGCCCCAATCCGCAGCCGAACACGAAGGTCGCGCCCAGGCACGCCCCGTTGCTGTCCAGGTTTAGCCCCGCCAGTCCCGCTGCAATCAGGAGGAACCCGCACACAAACGCCTGCCTGTATCCTCGTCCGATCAACCATCGGATCGACGCCACGCCCGCCATCGAACCGCAAAACTGGGCCGTGAAGAAAAGCCCGGCACGCTGGTCACTTAATGACCATCGTGCAACAAGGATAGGCAGGATCGGGCCAATCAGCGTCGTCGCCACGCCTGTAACAACAAATCCGGCATGCAGCACGATAGACGCGGCCGATGAGATCGGGAGCGAAGCTGACCGAGTTTGAATCGATCTCATGCTGAAGGCATTCCACCGAAGCGCTTGCGTCTGGCCAAGGCGAATGTAAGATAATCGCAATTCTACTTGCGATAAAGTGCTCACGCGACGTTTCCGATGAGCACACTATGGAAACGCGAAGCGACAAGTTAGTCTCTGAGTTATGCTGATCGACCCAGATCGTCTGTTTCCGCCCGAGCCTGGCACACGAAGGATAGCCAGGACGCTATATGAGGATGTGCGAACCTTGCCCATCCTCAGTCCTCACGGGCATACGCACGCGGCATGGTTTGCAAAGAACGAGCCCTTTTCCGATCCAGCAAGTCTGTTTGTGCAGCCCGATCACTACATTTTCCGCATGCTCTACAGCCAGGGGGTTTCCCTCGAGGATCTTGAGATTGGGCAGACGGGACAAAAGAATCCGCGGAAAGTCTGGCGCATCTTTGCGAGCCATTATTACTTGTTCCGTGGCACGCCGACGCGGATGTGGTTGGACTCTGCCTTCCAGGAGCTCTTCGGGCTCGAACAGCGGCTGTCGGAGAAGACCGCCGATGCGTATTTCGATACGATCTCAGAAAAGTTACACACACCGGAGTTTCTGCCGCGCGCGCTGTATGAACGCTTTAATCTGGAAGTGCTGGCGACAACCGATTCTCCGCTTGATTCGTTGTCCGATCACAAGGCCATTCGAGAATCGAGCTGGAAAGGCAGGATCCTGCCGACCTTCCGGCCGGATCCCGTTGTCGACCCTGAGTTCGAGGGGTTTACCGAAAATATCGCAAAGCTAAGCGAGAAGGCCGGTGAAGACACCTCGACCTGGGAGGGATACCTGCGCGCGCTCAAGGTGATGCGCACCCGTTTTCGCGAACTCGGCTGCACGGCGACCGATCATGGACACCCCACTGCGCGAACGGCGAATCTTCCCACGGCAGAGGCCGCGCAACTCTTTCGTCGAGTCATCTCTGGCGGCGCAGATGCCTCGGAACACGAGCTCTTTCGTGCCCAGATGCTGACAGAAATGGCGCGGATGAGCCTGGAAGACGGGCTGGTAATGCAGATTCACCCGGGCAGCGTACGCAATCACAATCGCGAACTCTACAAGCGATATGGTCGCGACGTAGGCGCCGACATCCCGATGCCGACGAATTATGTGGATGCGCTGCGGCCTCTGCTCGATGAATTCGGCAATGAGCGTGATCTCACGATCATTCTTTTCACGCTCGACGAGTCAGCCTACAGCCGGGAACTAGCTCCGCTGGCTGGACATTATCCGTGCCTAAGGCTCGGGCCGCCATGGTGGTTTCACGATAGTCCGGAGGGAATGATGCGTTATCGCCAGCGGGTAACGGAGACTGCCGGCTTCTATAACACCGTGGGTTTCAACGATGATACGCGAGCCTTCCTCTCGATTCCAGCGCGGCACGATGTGGCACGGCGCGTGGATTGTGCTTTCCTGGCGAAGTTGGTCGCCGAGCATAGACTCGAGGAAGAAGAAGCTTCAGAAGTGGCGCGGGACCTCGCCTACGGGCTGGTAAAAAAGGCATATCGACTGTAGGAGCGCGGCATGGCCGATACGACGGCTTTCGACGATCGGATGGAAAGCGGCTCATCTCCTGGATCCGCTCCACGCGCGGAGCTCGGCCGGGTGAGGTGGACCGTTTGCGCCATGCTGTTTGTCGCCACCTCGATCAATTACATGGATCGCCAGGTAATCGCGATCCTCAAGCCGACCCTCGAGCACAGCATCGGCATGACGGAAGTAAGTTATGGCTACATTGTGGATGCGTTCCAGATCGCTTATGCAATTGGCCTGCTGGCCGGCGGCCGGCTGATCGACAAGCTGGGCACGCGCATCGGCTACATGCTGGTGATGGTGACGTGGAGCCTTTCCGCAATGGGACATGCGCTGGCTAACACCGTGCTGGAGTTCGGGTTTGCACGCTTCTTCCTCGGGCTCGGGGAATCCGGCAACTTCCCCGCTGCGATCAAGACGGTAGCAGAGTGGTTTCCGCAGAACGAGCGCTCGCTGGCGACGGGCATCTTCAACTCCGGCGCAAATGTTGGGGCGATTCTGGCTCCAGCCATCGTGCCCTGGGTGACGCTGCGCTGGGGCTGGCACGTGGCCTTTCTTACTACTGGCCTCTTCAGCCTACTCTGGATTCTGTGGTGGTTTCTCTACTACCGCAGACCCGCCGATCATCCGACGTTGACTGCAAAGGAACTGCGGTATATTTACCGGGACGCAGCCGAGGACTTAGGCCCTTCCGTGCCTTGGCGGCGATTGTTGCGCTGCCGCCAGACGTGGGCATACTCTGCCGCAAAGTTCCTGACCGACCCCATCTGGTGGTTTTATCTATTCTGGCTGCCGTCTTACTTCAGCGCGAAATTCAATCTGAACCTCTCGCACCTCGGTCTGCCACTCATTCTCGTCTATAACGTTTCGGCGATCGGCAGTATCGGCGGAGGCTGGCTGCCCGCACCCTTCCGACGCCTCGGACTTTCTCCCAACTATTCCCGGCTTGCAGCCATGCTCGTCTGCGCTTCGCTGGTTCTTCCCATCTTCACGGCCACCAGAGTCGAGTCGTTGTGGAGCGCCATCGCTCTGATCGGTGTCGCCGCTGGCGCACACCAGGGCTGGTCCGCTAATCTCTTCACAACATCATCGGACATGTTCCCCCGCCGTGCCGTGGGCGCAGTGGTCGGTATCGGCGGCATGGCAGGAGCCTTGGGCAGCGCACTCTTCGCTTTCTTCGCAGGTCACATCCTGCAACTGACGCACAGTTACGTGATCCTCTTCGGCATCGCCTCCAGCGCTTATCTTTTGGCTCTGATTGTTCTATATATGCTCGCTCCCGGACTGAAGAAGGTTGAATTCGTCACATAAGCCTTTATTGCGCTACGGCGCCCTCATATTCCGGTGCTGAAGAAGAGTTGGTAAGCGTGACGAGAGTCTTGCTGAGGTGAACCGGTATTCTCAGCACGGTTGATTTCGACTGGCGTGCCGCTCGAATCCTCAGCGGGGCATGAGTCGGAAAAATAGGGCCTGCTTGGCAACAGGTTCTACTTTTGCTTCCAGGGCAGCCATCTGGGACTGACTTAACGGGGTAAAGGATCGCGCGAGGTCCACGCATTCCTCGACCTGCTCGACCGAGTCACATCCGATGATCGCCGTGCTGATCGGTAATGACAGCGTGTAGAAGAAGGTTTCCTGTTTCGTCAGTGTGCCCGGAGTGGTGGCGATGGCGCCTCGGCCCTCCCATGAATGCTTTTGTTGTTCCACAGGCGGCGGAGTCCAACTGGAAAGAATGCGGCCGCGTGCCATCACCTTCATCCCGATAATCGCCATCTTTTTCTCGACGGCCAGCGGAAGGAGATCTTTTTCAAAACTGTAATAGTATTTGTCGGCCGCATTGACACCCATCAGAACGGTGTCAAAGGGAAACCGGTTGATGCATTCGATCAGCGCTTCGGGACGGAAGCGTCCAGTGACGCCCAGATGGCGCACCATTTTCTGATCGCGCGCTTGCACCAGGGCTTCCATCGCACCGCCTTTGCCAAAAATCTGATCAATGTCTTCCTGAATTCCGACATCATGCAGTTGCCAGGAGTCGATGTGATCGGTATCGAGCAGCTTGAGAGACACCTCGAGATTCTTAAGCGCGGCATCGCGGGTTCGCTCTTTGGTCTTGCTTGCGATAAAAACATGTTCTCGGCTGCCCTTGAGACCTTTTCCAAGATAATGTTCACTCCACCTGTCAGGCCCTCCGTAAATGGCGGAGGTATCGAAATAATTCACTCCTAACTCGAGCGCGCGTTGGATGATCTGCAGGGCCAGGCTTTCGCTATTGGCTTTCTCCAGCGCTCCCTGACCGCCGAGACCAAAAATCCCGACCCGAAATCCTGTCTTGCCCAGATTGCGCGTCGGCATCATGTCCTGAATGGCCTTTGCCGCAACTGGACTGTTTTCCGTTGACGTCACCTCGCCGGATGCAGCAGGCGCGATTACTCCTGCGGACAGACCGGCTGCTATCGATGCCGCCCCTGTCTTAAGGAAACCCCGGCGGTTCTGGTTACCTGCGTCCTGCGGTGCGTCATTCGTTTTCATGTCCATCGCTCCGAAGTCATCCGGAATAGAATAACGATTTTCTTGGGAACTAATCGATGGTGCGAGTATAGTTTTCTCTTTGCGAGCCAGTCAATCTTTTGTCTTTTTTTGTTTCTACTTCTGGTCGCGTTTGTGCAGTTGGTTTCACCGTCTGTTGAGAGCATCCGATTCTTATTCATAGTACGGATCGATGCTCAGGAGAGCTCCAAAATGAGTCGTCGATTATTTTCCTTTTGCTGCGTAGCCGCAATGATTTCACCGACGATTGTGTTTTCCCAATCGTTCTCGAGCCAATATAAAGGTTCGCCTTATCACGACAGCCGCTATAGCGGCGGTCCACAAAAAATACCGGGAAAGGTGTTGTGCGCTTACTACGACTTGGGCGGCGAAGGAGTTGCCTATCATGACACTGATCCACAGAATCACGGCAGCGGAGAGCTGAATCCGGCTGATGGGACCTATCTCAATGAATTTCGTATGCATGAGGGAGTGGATATTTCCTATACGAAGTTTCAGCGGAACCCCAATCCGGTTGACGACAACCCCTTCAACAAGGTCGTTCCTCCTCCGGACCTGCTCTATGTTGGCTGGACCGAACCGGGAGAGTGGTTCAATGTAACGGTAGATGTGGCACAGTCGGGAACATACGCCGCCGATTTCCTTTACACATCGAATCGCGGCGGCACAATATCAGTGGACGTGAATGGAAAGGACGCGACCGGACCTCTAGAGATCGCCACAACCAATGATCCAGCCGATCCGATTGCCTGGCGTCAGTGGCACCACTGGAATCTGGCTTCGCAACTTTTCAAAGTCCATCTGAGCAAAGGGAAGAACGTTCTCACCGTGCACATACTCACGCTCGGCAACATGAATTTAGCGTATTTCGATTTCAAACAGATCCGCAAATGAAATCGTATTAAATCGTAGAATACGCAAAATGGTTTCGTCCAAGAAGCTCGGTCGCCCCGTGGAGCTCGTGCATTCTGGAAAGTCTGGCAAGCGCAGTACAAGAAAGTGAGAACAATGTCTTCACATTTTTCGCGCCGAGAATTCATCGACGGAGCTGGCGCGTTGGCTGCCTCATCCATTTTCCCAACCGCAGCGTTTCCCGTGACTTCCGTCAACGCCAACAGTGAACGATTGAAGCCTGGCGAGCTTCGGAACAAACTCCGGGGTGTGATCGCGTTTCCAATCACGCCGCTAAAGCCGGATCTATCCTTGGATATTCCCGGACTCCGAAAAAATCTACAGCGCCTCCTCGAAACTCCGATCGGCGCGATTGTCGCTGCCGGGGGGACCGGAGAAATGTATTCACTCACCCCTGCCGAGCATTTGGAAGTCGTAAGGGCAACCGCGGAAGAAGTGCATGGCCGCGTTCCGGTCATCGCTGGTACAGGATTCAACGTTCCCGTAGCTATCGAGTTGGCTCAGCAATCAGCGCGGGCAGGGGCCGATGCCATCCTGGCTTTGCCGCCGTATTATCCCAATGCCGACGAGGAGGGTCTGGCTAGTTACTATGCGGAGATCGGTCGTGCCACTTCGTTGGGGCTGCTCGTTTACAGCCGCGATTGGGTGAACCCGACCCCGGCATGGGTTGAACAACTGGCAGAACGCGTTCCCACGCTGGCGTGTTGGAAAGACGGCCAGGGCGACTTGCGGCGATACCAGCAGATTATCAACCGCATTGGCGATCGACTGTATTGGATTGGCGGAGCGGGCGACGATTGTGTGCCCGGGTACTACAGCATCGGCATTCGCAGCTACACCTCGAGCATTGCAACGGTGGCTCCAAAGCTTTCGCTGAAGCTTCATGAGACTGCTTCCGCGGGTGATTCTGCAGCCCTGATGCGGCTGATGAACACTTACGTGCTCCCTCTCTACGAACTTCGCGCTCGCCGAAAGGGATACGAGGTTTCTGTCATGAAGGAAATGATGAACGTTCTTGGCTTCGCTGCGGGTCCAGTGCGCCCGCCGCTTCCGCAGCTTCGCCCCGAGGATGTGGGCCAGGTGAAAGTCATACTGGAACAATGGAAGCCCTTTCTTACATAAACCGGATGGACCGATGAAGAACTCTCGGTTCTTTGTCTCGTTTACGATTCTCGCTCTCTCTCTTTTCGCCCCATGCCAGAATCCTCCTGCACAGAACGGGCAGTCTGTCGACGAGCGTGCCGCCACCGGAAGCTAGCCCGACGATCCCGGGCGGCTTGCCAACGGTCGCCCAACCGGGCAAATATAAGCCGCCGTCCAGCTATGTTTATGGAGTGGCCATTTCTGATGGCAAGTTCCGAGCTATGCCAAATCACAGGTGGTGCAAGAGCGAGTGGCCACAGCTCCGAATGAGTGGTCGGCTAAACGGAAGTTCGTCACGGAAACGACTCAGCTCACCGTTACGCGCACGCCCGTCGCACGCGGAACAGTAACGGAGTACTTGCCCTGCGTGAGCGAGTCCTTCTTCGTTGACGTTGTGATGTGGGCTTCGCGGCTGTCTATTGCCGATGCGTGTAATGTCTCGGTTTGCACCGCTCCGCTCGCGTCGCGACCAAAATCAAGTTCCACCTCAAGGTCTGCTGCGGCGTCCTTGTTCAGAATGATCACGGATGTGTGCCCGCCGGGCAGTTTCGCGGCATACGCGGTTGCATTGACTCCCCTGTCCTGCAGCTTCGTCGAGAAGTCGGACTTGAACTCCGACTTCAACAGTGTTCCGCCGCTGAACGAGCCTGCAAACTTCAGCCCATACGCGACGGGCTCCAACAGATAGTCCGAACCAAATGTCCCAATCGGTGTGTAGAAAGGATGCGGGTGCGCGGCAATCTGTTCGGGAGTTGCGCCATCCGCTTCGAGAAGCGAGTCGCCGGGTAGAGACCCGCCAACGGAATTGGCCACGGATTTGCCCGTACCACCATGCAGATTGACGCCGGAATAGTCATTACTCGCCAACAGCAGCGAATAGTCGGCAGACCAAAGCGCCGCAGCAAACACATCGGAGACACCCGGCTTCCCTCCGCGATAGCAAGTGTTGCCTTCGGTCATGCGTACGCGCGCATTCATCTTGCTGGCCGCTGCCGATGCGATATTCGCCGTGTTCTGCACCTTTTGCATCGTCGCCGGTTTCAGAAGATTCGGAATGTTGACATCGGGGTTCGTCGCCGGGCCGCCAAAGTAATAATGATGAGTCAGGGTAGTTACGTGCGGGGGGTTCTGGATTGAAGGCCACTCGTCGGCGATCTCAGTCAGCCACGAAACCTTGCTCGCAACATCCGGCATCCCGAACTTTGCAGCCGGCACACGAACTGCGATAGCCCGCGCGAGCGCGAGCCATTCTTCCAGGTACGGCTTGGCAGACCATGTTTTCGGATCGCGCAGGTGATGGTCAAACAGATCCGCCTCGTTGCCGATCTGGAAATACTGGAGGCGGGCGCCCAGCGTCTCGGCTACAAAGACCGCTTCCTCAGCGGCGCGTGCCGGTGTATTCGTGCCCATGCCGATGCCATACACGCAAGTCCAACCAGTGGCATGGAGAAACTCCGCCAGGTTTCGGACTGCCTCGGGCGTCACCGCATAGTACCGAGCCTTCGGCTCGCCCACGACCTCACGTACCTGAGGATGCTCTGGTTCGGAAGAGTCAGGCTTAGGCTTCCAGTAGGCAAACTCGCTGGTGTTGCCGCCAAGGCGGAGAACACCCGTTGACGAGAGCGCTCTGAACTCGCGAATCAACCCACTGTTCTGCGCCGCAAAGAAACTGGGATCCACGAGTTGCTGGACCTCATAGGAGAGGCCGACAAAGTCGATTGGCATATGCGGACCAGTCGCATCCTTGGGGATGCTGAGGGCAACCCGGACATTGCTTGGACCCTGCGCGTGAAGACGTGATGCAGCCAAGGTGCAGGCTGCGGTGGCAAGAAACCTTCGTCGTGTGAGCATCCGATCTCTCGATTCTTTACGGCCGGCTCAGAGTTCTTGCTGCTACGACAAATTGCCGTGGTTCAATCCGCGCTTTTGTCGCGAGTGCTCGCAATGACTATCGCCGGCTCGCCTCTGTAATTGGCCAATCCGGTTGAGACTTATCGCTGGAAGCCGAGAATCACTCTATCAAAGATACGTTGCGCAAAGCTCCTTCCAAAGCCGCACCCCTGAAGCTGGCGAACGAACAGCGGCCTATTACTTCGAGTGAGTCTTTTCTAATGAAAGTCCGGTCCGAGATGCCTGTTATCGCCCAAGTAAATACGCAACGACCGCACCTACGCAAATTCCTGCATCTTGACAATGCGACCTGCCAGGGAAAAACTCAAGCTGACCCGTGTGTATTGAGGAGTGGGCTGGCGACGTGGGATCCCGGGTGCAATTGTTATACCAACTGCCAAACGACTGAATTCACCGACGCCATGTATAACCTTCCCGAGTCAGAACTTAACAAACAATTTGCCCGGAGGAACGCGCAGCGCGGCCGCCAACTTGAGGATATTCAGTAGCGAAAGATTTCGTTCGCCTCGTTCGACATCGGCCGTATAACTCGGATGGATGTGCGCACGTTCCGACAGTTTCGCCAGTGTCATTCCGCGCTTGTGGCGGAGCTTCCGAATTGTTTGCCCGAAAATGATTTGTTTACGCTTGTCCTTAGGTTTCACGCAACTATTCTAGACTCAGTCAGGTCGATGAGGGAAATGGCGATTCATCACCAACAAGCAGCCTTCCACCTTGGTCATCAACTTATTTGCGCTCGCATGCAGGCAGAACAAACCTGAGATTAGCCATGCGGCCCGCAGGCGGCTGCACCAGCGTTACCTTCGTCAATTGCGGGCCCTAGAACGCCGAGCTCAAGTCGCTACGGAGGATAATCGGCGGATTGCGCAGCGCTGTGCAGTAAAAGTTCTCCATCCCCTTAACATGTCACGCCAATTCCGCAAATCGCCTGCGAGTTCCTAAAACTGGGTGATCTTGATACACAGGAAAGGTCTTATACAACTTGCCTCCGAGCTCGGCCTTGAATTCTCGCCGGGAGTTTCACCCCAGCACATGGGTACGCAGGGGAGCAAGGAGCGTTCCGTAAGCCAGCGACGCGTCCCTGGAACCGCCGTTGACTCAGCCTATTCACGGACGTACAATCGGCGGACTTAGGAAACCGGTCTACATTACACCTTGTAAAGTGACCCCACCTGCGGTTCTCCTAGGTCGGCCCCAGTCCACTCCGTCAATCCCAATGTTTCTGGAGGAAGTCATGTTCAAAAACACATTCAGGTTTCAGTGCATCGTCCTAAGCTTTGTGCTTGCCAACTCAATCCTTGGAACTGCTCGCATTGCGTATTCGGAGACAGGTCGGTCGATCCCGAATAATATGCCTCCATTCGTCCGAACCGCCCACAAAGTTGGTCCTGCGGACTCATCCCAAACCATAGAGATAACGGTTTGGCTGAATGTTCACAATCGCCGACAACTGGATTCAGTTGCGGAGGACCTATATAATCCCGGTTCGTCGCATTATCGCAATTGGCTGAAGTTCTCTCAAATCGCGGCCGACTACGCACCCACGGCGGAAGAAGCCAGAACGGTTACGGAGTTTCTGACGGCCCAGAAGCTTTCCATCGTGCTTACCGATCCCAACAACTTCTTCGTCCGGGCGCGAGGCAGTGTGGCACAGGTTTCTGCTGCATTCCATGTTGAACTGAGCAATTTCAACGTGAAGGGCAAGGTAATACGCGCAAACACCACTGACCCTTATATCGAGGGTCCTGCCGCTGCTTTCGTGCATCTTGTTTCGGGACTCAGCAATCAGCATTCTGATAATGCTCCGGTTCAAAGGTCTACTCCGTCGGCGCCCGCCTCGGCTCCTTCGGAGAAGTCCGCAGCCGCCCAAGCTGATTCGTCCCTCGGTTCTTTTTTCAGCTCGAATTGCTTCTCCTCTCCGGTAACCGACAACCTTACGACCAACGACGGACTTCCGGCTGCGACCTACACCGGCAACTTGTATGACAGTACAAACATCGGTGGCTGCGGATACACTCCGCCGGAAATCCAAACCGCTTACAACCTCACGGGGCTTTACAAAGCAGGCCATAACGGAAAGGGGCAGACCATCGTCATTTTCGAAATCTGCAACACGGCTACGATTCAGGCAGACGCAAATGCGTTCTCATCGCAATTCGGTTTGCCCGCTCTTACATCATCGAACTTCAGCGTCATCGAATATCCTGTCCCGGCTCCTTGCAACTACCCGGATATCGAGGAGAGTCTCGATGTGGAATGGGCGCACGCCATCGCGCCAGGCGCTAACATCGTTGTGCTGGTCACGCCCAATGTGCCCGACTCCGGGTTCCCTCAGGATGTCGACCTTGCCTTGCTCTATGCCGTTGCCAACCACCTGGGCAATTCGGTGTCGTTCAGCTACGGGCTGCCGGAGTTCTTTATCGCACCCGCCGACCTTGAGGAAACAAATTTGATCATCGAACTCGCCGCTGTCTCTGGTATTTCAGCGAACTTTTCTTCAGGAGATTCTGGCGACTACACAGACGGGTTCTCTGGAATCACTCCCTCCGTCATCTATCCAGCAGATTCGCCATACGCGACGGCGGTGGGGGGCATTTCTCTGGCGTTGAACAGCAGCAATGCGATCAAGTGGCAGTCCGGATGGGGCACCAATGTCAACCTCCTGGATGACACTGGCTTCGTGTCGGATCCGCCGTTTGGCTTTTTCGACGGTGGTTCGGGCGGAGGTCCAAGTGCGTTTTTCTCCAAACCAGGCTTCCAGAAGAAGCTGCCCGGGAGTTTTCGTCTGCTGCCGGATGTCGCCTGGATTGCCGATCCGTTCACCGGTGTTGTGATCGACTTAACAGAGAATGATGTCTATCCGCCTCGCGAATGGTTCGCTATCGGAGGCACGAGCGTAGCTTGTCCCATGTTCTCCGCTCTGTGGGCGATTGCGAACCAGGAGGCTGGCACACCACTCGGCCAAGCCAGTCGATATGTGTATTCCATGCCGTCTTCCACAATTACAGATATCGTTCCGGTTGGGTCGAGCACGAACGTATCCGGGGTCGTCGCCGATTCAACCGGCACGACAGGTTACAGCGCCTCTGATCTAGCTCAACCGCTCGATGGCACCACGGTGTTCTACGACGCGCTTTGGAATGTACCCCTGAACCAGGGGACCGTTGAGCTCGTCACATTCGGAACGGATACTCATCTGCAAACTGCACATGGTTGGGACGATGTCACCGGAGTTGGAGTGCCCAACCCGAAGGCGTTCGCGGATTTCTTCAAACCATAGCTCAAACACTGCAAATGCGTTGCAAGGGGCCGCCCGCTGTTCGGGCGGCTTTCTTGCTTCACGCGGAACGCGATTACTCTGTAACTTCTCTTATCAGGCATTACACTCATTGAGAATCGCGCCGACCAGCGGTCGTTATGATTCCATAACAATGTGGGGATGTTTCGCCAACTGGCCAGGCCGGATTGCAAATCCTACATCTTGACGACGCAGGCTGCAGGGTGTGCAATGCCCAATGAAAAGGAGAACCGATGAGCCGATTCTTGAGTGTTTGCTTGCTTGCAGGGTGCGGGATAGTCTCGGTCCTTGCGGCGTCTCACTCTCCGCAGAGAACTTCGATGGAAGGCGATCGGGCTAACGCTTCGAAAGCAACCATCGAGGGCCTGGTTCGGGATGTTGCGTGTCCCATTCAGAACCTCGATGGAACTGCGACTAACCTAAGCCTGAAATGTGTGAGGGAATGCGTGAGGGGTGGTTCGCCGCTCGTTATTCTGACAAAGGATGGTCACTTGTATTTCCCCATCTCCGACAAAATGCCGGACACGGATCAGCGGCAGGAACTGATGCCATTCGTCGGCAAATACGTACGGGCCAGCGGGACCGTATTTGAGCGGACGGGGACGCATGCGATTGTGATCACAGAAATTAAGGAAATGAAAGAGATCCACTTGGCGACAGATGGGCAGTAACTCCGGCTCACTAAGAAACAAACGACTGAATGTTATTGTGGTTGAGGGTTGGGCCGAGGTCAATGAGTGTAATCGCCTGTTTACGTCAGTAATCTAGCCGCTGGTGTCGCATCGTGTCAGAATGCCGGTGTGGATTTGGTATTTCTTCTCGCGGTAGGCTTCGTTCTTTTGGCACCTCTCGGGCTGGTGTGTGGCGGAGTTGCAGTATTCTTCTTTCTTCGGATGGAACAACCCGAGGAAATCCCCAACGTGTCCGTTGCGATTTGGGTGTTTGAACTCCAATACGGTCTTGTTTTTGCGCTGGTTTCTTCGCGTACTTATGTCTTGCTGCCCACCATCCTGATGTTGCTAATAGTGATCGCGCTGGTCACGGTGATGCGCCTTGGACTAAAAGCACACAGCAAGGCCGGTTCTCGTATGGCGTTGGCGGCAGTATTCACCCTTAGATCGTACCTATGCAGAATGAGTGCCGAATACCTTCAACTTCCAAAGTACCTTCGTTTTTGATTGGCGGGCCCGGCTATTGAAATATCCCCATCTCTAACAATGTCGGCAGTGTCAAACACTTTTTGAGCGCACTCTTGCATGCACTCGTTGAAGAGCGCCATTTCGCTCTCGTAGGTGGTTTGCGCATTTCCAACCTGGGCTCGCTGTTCATCGTTGGGGTCAGGAACTCAGTCCGACCCAGCCATCTCTTCGATCACCCACTGCGATCATGATTACTTGTTCAGACTCCCCGGCGAGGGGGAGCGGGATGCCCAATCATTACGTCGGTGACTTACTGCCCACCATCGGGATTTCCGGGCTCTCCCGCGTGCGAACCGAGCTTTTGCAGTTGGCCGTAGTCATGGCCCTGGCGCCACATCCAGTACAGATGCACCGCCAGTTTCCGAGCCATCGCCACCTTGGCGATCTTCCGCCCGCGCCGCATGGCAAGGTGGAAGAACTTGCTGCGCCACTCGGGTTGACTGCGCACCGTGACCTGCGCCGCTTCCACCAGCAGAAAGCGCAGCAGCACGTTGCCCTGTTTGCTGATGTGTCCCAGTCGACGACGATCTCCGCTGGACTCTTCCGTCGGAACCAGTCCTACGTAGCTGGCGATCTGTTTGCCACAATGAAAACGCTCCGGCGTTCCGATTACCAACTCGAAGGCCAACGCCGTCAGGGGTCCGACTCCGGGATGCGTCGCCAAACGCCGCGTCACAGGACGTTTTTCCACTTCTTCTTCCAGGGCGCCCGTCAGTTGCTGGATTTTCGGCGTCAGTCGATCGAGTAAGTCGAGCAGGTCCTGCCGCCGGCGGCTCGCCCAAGGAGCCAGTGCGATCGACTCCAGCTCCTGCCGACCCGCCGCTCGCCATAAGGCCTTCTTGCGCCGCAGGCCTTCGTTGAGTGCGACCACGTGCAACTGATTCATCACTCGAGTCCGCATCTGCACCAAGCGATGCCGATGCCACAGCAGTTGTCGCAGATCCCGATTCTCTGCGTCCGGTACCCAGATTCGCGGAAAGCGGTCTTCGATCAGCAGTCGCAGCAACAACTGCGCATCCTGTCGATCCGTTTTCTGCTTCCGTACCCGTTTGCTACGGATCTCGGCTGCGTCCCCGATCCACAACTCAAACTGCAACTCGTTCAGCAGACGCTCAAACCAGCGTGCGTGCCCGCTGGCTTCCATCCCCACTCGCACCTTCTGTCCCAGGAGCGCGCGATAAAACTGCTCGGCTTCTTCGCGGTGACTCAGCCGCCGTTCCCCGCACTCCCCGGTCTCTTGGTCCACAAATGCAATTTGCTGGAAGCCCGGATGATAGTCACAACCTATAATCAGCATGTTCGGCTCCTTTCCTCCGAGCCCTTTGGTTGGTTTGCGCCTCCAAAGTTTACTCGGGCCTGGGAGCCGACATTGTTATGGAATCATTTCACTCATTGCCCGTTATCGATTTCCTCCACTTGGTGAAGAAACGAGCAGTTTGATTCTCAATCGGCGCCTCGTCCTAAGACCTTTTCAGTGCCTGCTATTGTCCGATGGAGCCGTTCCGGTGTTCGCGGCCACCTTGAAAGAAGCGATGATGCACCATGCTTTGGCCTACCAGAAAAAGGATCACCGCCAACACGATTACAAACAGGAACTGTCCAATTCCGAAAGAGGGTGGCTCTCGTCCGGCAGGGGGCGGGGCATTCATTTCATTTCCTCCTTGAGACTCTTATGACAAGATTCCAGCGTCCATTGAGCGTGGTTGTACGAGCCTGAATCGCGGCGGAGAGCCTCTGCCGATGGACTGACACGAACTCGAAGAGTCGCTCCACCGCGATTGCTTGCAAGTCATCCGACAGGTCTTTGATCGTCACTGGTTACCGACCGTGGCCCCCCCACCTCCTCCGCCGTGGAACCCGCCACCGCTTTCGTGAAAACCCCCTCCGCCGCCGTGGAACCCTCCGCCACCGAATCTTCCGAATCCGCGCGCTGAATTAGCCATGCTGGGTCCGGAATGGAAGCCACGTCCTGTCGATCCCGGCCCGTGATAGATACCGTGGGTGTAATTGTGCCCCGCTACGTAGTGGGCGCCGTTTCCCCAATTCCGGGCGTCAGTACTGAAGTGATGGTAGTAGTGCCCATATCCGTAGCCTCCCCACCCGTATCCGTATCCGAAGAACGGAGCCTCATACACCCACCACGGAGAATAGAAACCCCAGCCAAACGGGCTGTAGAAAATCCCGTCCCCCGGAATGAAAGTGAAGGCGTCAAACCACGGGTCCCAATACCAATCGGCTCCCCACCAGCCAAGTCCGCCGCCGCCCCATCCGCTCCCTGCATACATGCCAGCCGCATCGACGTTGGCTTCAGCCAAATATCCCGACCGCAGACTGCTCCAGCGAAATAGATCGCCTTCCTCGTACGGTTTCTTGTCGAATTTTCGCGCTTTCGACAGATCGTTGCTGGCAAGTGTAACTTCGCGACCGCCTTTTACATCGACATGTTCACGGCCGCTCTCTACGAATGCCTTGCCGTCGAATACGCGCAGCTCTCTCTGATTCCGGTTAAAGTCATACAGCCCGGTCTTTAACAGCTTCGTGGCTGTGCCATCCTCGACAACGCGAAGGCTGTTCTCCGGATGGATCTCGGCCACTTCGATCATCGCGTGACCTTGGTCCACTTCAACCTCTGTGTCCGTGAGGCTGGGTGAAATCATCTTTACCGAACTGTTGTTCCCGATTCGTAAGAAGACACCGGGTGTCAACAGGACCTCCGCGTTGCCTTTTTCAGTAACTACCGATTCGCCCGGCTGCAACTCCGCCGTGCCGATTGACTTCGAGTTGAGAGCCTGGTCGCCAATCGAGGCTTGGCCTTCAACATAATTGAGAGTTCCTGGTACCGCTGTTTTTGCGCTCGTGACGTCAGCCCATGCGGGCGCACATAGAATCGCGGCCAGGAAGAAGCCGAGGAGCGGTATTTTCGCCGCTCTTGCCCCCAACCTTGGCGCTTTCATATCTCACCTCCGCAAACTTTCTTAGTCGATTAGATGAGGCGGGCGGGAACGAGGTAGCGGTACTCCCCTCGCAAACCCGAAAGTTCAGAAAAACTTCAGGATTTCCTCAAAGCCCGCGGCAGATCCGAAACTCCGGAGAGAAATGATGGCTGAATTGTTGAGATTAATCGCTTATCCCTGAAACGATCGGTAGTTCGATACAAAAGATTGCGCCAGTGGGGGAAGCGGTTTTCACATGAATGGTGCCTCCATGGGCTTCCACTGCCCATTTTGCTATGGGCAGTCCGAGCCCGAAGCCGCCTGAGTCACGTGAACGGGCTTCATCTAGCCGGTAGAAGCGGTCAAACACTCGCTGTCGTGCACCCTCGGGAATCCCCGGCCCTTCATCCTGGATGGCGAGGTCCACAAACTGCGCAGCCCCGGTGTCCGATCTAACGATATGCAAAGACACACGAATGCTACTGCCGGTTGGAGAATACTTCACCGCATTGTCGAGCAGGTTCACAAGGGCCATCCGCAGAAACGAGCGATCGGCGCAGACTAAGGCCCTTGGATCGCCCGTCACCGAAAGGGTTTGTTGCTTATCCTCCGCCAGGACACCAACGACGGCGACCGCCTCATGAACGAGCTCCATAAGGGAGAAGGTGGTTTGTCGAAGCTGGATCGCTCCCGAATCAGCGTGTGCGATGGTGAGTAGCGTGTCGATCATGGCAGTGAGCTTAGCGACTTCCTCCAGCATGCTTCCGATGATGTCGCGATATTTTTCCGCATCGTGCTCCTCCTGCAGGCCCACTTCTCCAACGCTGCGGATGGCTGCCAACGGCGTCCTGAGTTCGTGCGAGACATCAGACGTGAAACGCTGCAGCTTTTCAAAGGATTCCTGCAGGCGCTCAAGGAGCCCGTTGAGGACAAGCGCCATGTGACCGAGTTCGTCCTCGGGATTCTTGACGGGGACGCGTTCATTGAGGCGGCGGGCAGTGATGCGCTCGGTGAGGCTGGCCATCTGTTCGAGAGGGTTAAGAACTTTGATGACGAAACGGTAGCCCGCGAAGCCGGCAGCGATCAGCGCGATCGGCAAAACCAGCGCAAGCAGGCCAAGCAACTGAAGCGACTGGAGTCTCAGTGGTTCCGTGCTGTACGCCAGGCGGATGAGAACCGGGGTTTCCTGGAGAACATGGACATGACTGATAACTAAAACCGGTGTCCCGTCAGCGAGGCGGAGGCTCCGCGGAGAAAAGCCATTCACGCCTTCATCGGGCAGAAGTTGGCCGCCCAGGGTGTTTCCATCTAGCTTGCGATTGCGGAAAAGCACGTGCCCATTTGAATCAAGAACCTCCAACAAGCGGTCGAGCAAAAGTCTTGATTCGGGCCGATTGAAATACCCCTCATGTAAAGAGAGCTGCCCGTCAGCGGCGAAGTATAGGAGACCCTGTACAGTCTCGATATCCTGCACTTCGGCATGGTAAAGCTGCTGCTTCAGCTGCCAATACTGGAGAGAACACGCAACGCAGATGTAGGCTGCAAACAAGAGACCGAAAATGGCAACATACCAGAGCGTGAGGCGGCTTCTGATATGACTAATCCGGATGGTCACTTCTTCGTGTCCTCCATCCGCATAACAAAGCCCACGCCGCGGACCGTGTGGAGAAGCTTGACCGGCCAAGGATCATCGATCTTCCGCCGTATACGGGCTATGTGCACGTCAATCACATTGTCCATCGAAGTGTAGCGCAGGGTTGTTTTCCATACGTCACGGGAGACCATCTCACGCGAAACAACCGATCCACTATTAAGCAGCAGATATTCGAGCAAATCGAATTCCCTCCCAGTGAGCTCGATTACCTGATCGCCTCGCGTGGCTATTCGCCCGCTGACATCCATCCTTAGATCCGCCAACTGCAACACCGAGGCAGCCGCGGGAGTGGCCCTGCGATGAAGTGCGCGCACGCGGGCAAGCAACTCGGGGAAGGCAAAAGGCTTGACGAGATAATCGTCTGCGCCAGCATCTAGACCTCGCACACGGTCGTCAACAGAGCCCTTAGATGTGAGGGCTAACACCGGCATTTTGAATCCGTCGCGACGGAGTTCACGCAGGGTCTCAAGACCCCCCATGCGCGGCAGCATGATGTCCAAGAGAATTAGGTCGAAGTTGTGATCGCGTAATTGCTCGAGCGCTGATTCCCCGGAATAGGCGACTGTGACTTGATAGCCATTGCGAAGTAGGCCCTCGGCAATTGCGTTCGCCAGCTTGTGCTCGTCTTCGACAACCAGAATGTCGAGCGCTTCTTTTGGGTGAATATTCTCTGCGCCAAACATGACTCACACTTTACAGCAGCTCGCCAGCGTTGCAGCCCGCCGAAATGAAAAGTTCAGAAACACTTCAGGATTCCTTAATGCTGTCATGTGTTGAGATAAAAGTGCAACAAAGGCGGTGGTTGCTACAAAAAAAGGGAGTGAATATCGCAGTGGATGAGGGAGGGCTCAGATGAAAATTATCAGTCGTTTTATATCTTCGCCGGGAGTGACCGCATTTACCCTGATCGGTCTCCTCTTGAGCGTTCCCTGCGCGACCTCCGCAGCACAGACCAAGGTGCCTTCAGGCACAGCGCTTCCCGTGCGCTTTGCTCGCTCAGTGGATGCGAAAAAAGCGCGACCCGGCGATCGCGTAACCGCGAAAACGCTACAGGTGGTGATACTGCCCGGAGGTCAGCGCCTGCCGAAGGGAACTCTGGTTGTTGGTCACGTCGTGGACGCACAGCCTTATCACTCCGATCCCGAACCGAATGCACACCAGAAAAGTTCGTCCATTTCTATTCATTTCGACGAGATCGTCAACGGAGATTTAATCTTGCCGGTGAACCTCTCTGTTCGCGCGCTGGCGAACACGTTCGAATCGGAATGGGCTCCCAGAACGCATCATTACGACAAGACCGACGGGTCAGGAACCATGATCCTGATCGGCGGCGACGAGTTTTCGCCCTTCGACAAGGTGGTTCGCGACCGTGGTGGAGACGTGATCGCATACAACCGCAAAGATGGCCTGTTCGCTCGGTTGTTGCCCTCCGATGACTCGGACTCGAAGACACCCTCGAACTGCAGCAGCACGAGTACAGAGCAATCGGTTGCAATTTTCTCACCCAACGCGTGCGGGCTGTATGGGTTTGAGGGCGTGTCCATGCCCCATGCCGGACGGAGCGGAAGTGGAACATTCACTCTGGCTTCAAGGGGCAGATCGATAAAACTCTACGCGGGGAGCACGGCTCTCTTGCAAGAGACGGGGGTGTCCTTAGCACAAAATAAATCGTGAAGCGCGATTCAGGTTTGAGCAGTAGAGATACATGATCGCACTTGCACATTACGTTAGGCCTGTGCGACCAAATTGGAGGTTCAGGTGGCTGGTTTTGACCAAACTCAAACACGGACTGTTGTGGATTGGGGAACGACTCCTCGGATAGTAATCGTGTCGATGACCGTCGGACTCGTCTCCTTTGTTGTGACCGAGCTCATGCATCGCGTTCTGGTTCCCGATCTCGGTCGACACTGGGAACGACTTCTGGCCGAAAGTGTGTCGGCCGTCGTTGTTGCAGGGTTGACCGCCGGATTCATGGAAGTGGCAAACCAGCGACAGGAAGCCGCGCTGGTCAGAATGCAAGTGATCCGCGAGATGAATCACCACATTCGGAACGCTCTAGCCGCGATTTCTCTGACAACCGACTCGATCCAGAACCAGCAATGCGTTCGAATAATTTCCGACAGTGTCGATCGCATCGAATAGACGCTTCGAGAAGTACTGCTGCGAAGGAAGCCGATTTCAGAGAAAGAAATTGATCGGCTGAGATACATCGCCGCGAAGAACCCGCACCGGACGACCTACGCAAACCAGGAGAAAACCAATGAATAACGTCAGCGTTCTTTGCGTGGAGAATCGCAAAGAGTATCTCGATGCCCTGACGTACATGCTGGAGACAGCTGGCTACGAGGTTTGGTCTGCAACCACGGGAAGTCAAGGTCTCTCGATTCTCATGAAACAGCCCATCCATGGCGTGCTCTTGGAGTACGACCTGCCGGATGCGACTGGCAGCGCAGTTCGCGCTGAGATGAAACGGATCAAGCCTGAAGTTCCGGTTCTCCTGTTTACGGGGTTAGGGAGTCAGACGCCTTTCTTGCTTCGATTCTTCGATTCCTATCTGCGAAACGCAGAAAGGCCGGAGGGAGCTTTTCAAGATCTCGATGCATAGGTGGGTTTGTGGAATCGATGCGATTCGTGGGGCGGCCGATGTTCGACAGATTATCCACTGCTTGAACAGAGTTCAGGAGGATGCAATGAAAACGATTCGTAACACCTTAAGGTTTGAGTGCCTATGGTTGCTGCTCGGCGCCTTTGTTCTCCCGATCTGCGCTGGCGCCTCTACGGGTGATTTTTATCCCTCTTACGAGACCAAAATAGTCGGCCACGTGGCCTTGTCGGGGAAACCGACACGTCAAATGTTCCTGCAGCAAGAAGGCCGAAGAGCATACCTGTTTGTGCGGCAGGCTTCTCAGCAAGGTTACACGGTTTTTGATGTGACCAAGCCGCAACGGCCTAAACTGCTGAACCGGGTCTCACAAGGAAATCTCATCATCCTGGACTCCGGGCTCGCTATCGCGGAAACACCAGACACCGCCAGCCCTTCCCGCTCAGTTGGCAATGCAGGCAGGAGTCAGGGAGGTAGTGAGACTCCCGAGTCAGTTCGGGTGCTCGACATAAGCAACCCGGCCCACCCAAGGACGGTCCAGACTTTTGAGGGGGTCACAAGCATCGTCCGTGACGATGCCCATCATTTGATCTACATGGCAAATGGTGACGGCATCTGGATACTCTCGCACCGTGACGTGCTGCGTAGACATCTCTGCGGTTCGTCGGACGCAATATCGTCAGCCATTCCGAACTGTGACTAAACAGGTCGAACCTCAGCAACCACAACGAAATTAGCGGTCACGCACGAAAGGCGAGGAAAAAACCATGGAGCAGAGAGACGTTGAACGGCTGAGACAAAAGCTCGAATTCCAGCGCCATGAAACCCGGCAGTTCCTGCGCCGTCTGGACCAGGAAGCACAGTCCCTGGATGCCGAGGACACACAAGACGACGCGGACCGGTGTGTGATCAGTGTCTCAAAGGAGTCTTTATTCGAAAGAAGCAGTCAGCGACGGACAGTTTTGGGCTTGATTGAAGCCGCTCTCAAAAGAATTGCTGATGGCTCTTTCGGCGTATGCGTGGGGTGCAGTGACGAAATTCAAGATCAGAGATTGCAAGCCTTACCGTGGACGCAATTCTGCCTCCGATGTCAAGGCGAACTCGAAGAAAAAATTGGCGCTAGCTTGTCGACCAGGTCTCCGATAGCAGCAACTGCCGCGTCGAGGCGCGCGGGATAGTTCGAGAGATTCGAAGAAGAACATTGCGGGAAACGAGGCGTAACCCATGACGTAACCCGGATTTGTACTCGTTTATGCGTGATTCCGGAGGTGAGGGGGTTTGCAAAGTCCGCCATGGGCAACATATGAAACGCATGAAACGAGTTTTGCTACTTGTATGTTTGATTGTTTCACTCGTGGAACTAGACTGGGAGCGCTACCGAATTTGTTTACTGTCTTCGATAGCGTCCTTGTTGTTCGTGCTGGGCAGCGAACTGACCCGGCGTCGCACCCATTGAGCTCGACCAGGGGGCCGAAGACGGATTTTCAATGAGTGTATCCGCCTGTTTTCAACAGTTATCATTCTTGTGAGGCCAAGCGTCGTTGAGGCGGTGGACAATGCGAAAATGCTCCACTCGCTTAATCTTGGTTTAGAGACTTTGAACTCTTGGCCATCAGTATTTTCTTTTCTTAATCTTTTGGTTCGGCGATTTCCTACTCCAGCGAGAACCAGTTAAAGTTCCCGATCGTGTTGTAATACCCCCCGGTGTCCATGACCATCTGCAGGGTGTGAGTACCCCCGGGCAGGCGGATTCCCGGCACGCTGAGGGTCTGCCACGTCTGCCAGCCGTTCGTCTGTGGAACCGAAATTGGACCGCTCACGTCCCGTCCGTCGACGGCGAGATGGAAGACACCGCCCGCTACATCTGTCGCGACCCGCACGTTCAGCGTGTATAGACCCGGGTTCTCGATGTTAACGGTATAGTTCAGCCAGTCGCCAGGATTGGTGGAACCCACGTCGTATCCGCCGCCTGTATCGGAGCAATTTTCGATATAGACGGTTTCTCCAGGGCGGTAATTCGCGCCACCATTGTTCTGCGAATTGCCATTCCAGTACGCCAGCCCTTTCCCCCCGCTGTCGAAGTTTTCCATCTGAATCAGGCCTGGAATTGTGGCCGGCCCCGGAAACGGTGTGGACGCCGTAAAGGACTGCACGTCAAACCAGTTGAAGTTACCCATGCCACCCGTCGGCCCGTTGCCGTCAAAAACCACGCGCATCACTTGCTGTCCTGCGTTCAGCCAAAACGCGGGGCTCACCATGGTCGTCCAGGTTTGCCAGCCATAAGTTGCCGGTGTGAATAGATTACCCGTGACGTTTCGTCCATTAAATTCGGCATGCCAATAACCGCCTGGACCGAGTGACGCTACGCGAGCCTGAAGATTGTAAAGTCCACTCTGCGTGACTTTCACGGTATACGTCAGCCACTGTCCCTCGTCCGTGTAGCCGACGTCATAACCACCGCCCACATCGTAGTTGTCTTCCACGCCGACAGTTGTTCCCGGACGATAGTTCGTTCCTGCAGGGTTGCCGGTGTACAGGTTGAAGTAGCCGACGCCATTGCCGCCATTATCGAAGTTTTCCGCCTGTATCAGTCCGGGTAAAGGCCACGACGTTCCGCCAAAAGGCGTTTCCGGACCGCCCACCGTCAGCTGCACAGCAGCGGAGCGTTGCAGGTTTCCCTGCGTGCCGGTAATGGTAATTGGATATGTCCCGGCACTTGCGCCGTCCGAGACGTTCAACTGCAGGGATGACTGGTTCGGAGATTTCCACGATGGTCGGAATTGGCCCCACACGCCAGAAGGCAGGCTGCTCAGGTCGAGACTAACCTGCCCGTGGTCTTGTCCATAGCGGTCTACATCCACGACAAATCCCGTCGCGCTGCCTGGAGCGACGATCTGCGTATCGGGTCCTGCGGTTACGTCGAATGTCGACCCTGGATAAGCCTGCCAAGTGAACGTCGCAACCGCTCCTGCCGGAAGAGTGTAGACAATATTCTGACCGCGCCAAGTGATACTGAAGGTGTTCGGATTAGAAGCCGAGTTCAACACTAGAACGGCAATCGAGCCATCGGGATTCTTGAAGGCCACATCCTCTACACTGCCCGAGCCGAATGTATTTGAGTCGATGCGATAGGCGCCCGTCTGCGTGTATTTCGAGAGATGCCCCAGGACGTAGTACTCCACATTTCTTGCAATCGTCGCCGGGGTTGTGCTGGTATCGATCGTTACTACGCCGCGGCAGTCGGTGCAGCCATTCTGTACCGTCGGCCCGCCGTTTTCATCGAGATCCATGTTCCACAAAGTCACGTTCTTCGCCCAGTTGCGGAGCACGTTGATCACGTCACCCTCAACCATGTTCGGCAAATTCGTCGCGAAATCGGGCGCGTAATAACCGCCGGTGCATTCGTTGAACCAGATAGGTGTAACAGGCTGCAGATAGTGAATCGCATTCTGCGCGTCGGCCACGCTGCCCGCATAACAATGGAAAGATACGCCAGCCAAATAGGGAAGCACCTCTGGATTGCGCAGCAACAGCTCCGGATACAGTGGGTTGTCCCAATTGTGCTCGTAGCCGAAAATGCCAGGTGTGGCATCGGTTGGTGAAGCGTTCTGCCGATCGAAGTTCCATCCCTGATTCTGGAAGCGCTGCCCCATCAGCGCCGGACCCAGATAACGGCTGATGAAATGGCCTTCGTCCAAGGGCGTCATGAACATCGTTGGATAACCGCTGGTCTCATACAGCGGCTCATTCTGGACCGCGACGTAGTTGATGGGTATCCCGTTCGCCTCATAGGCTTGAATGAACCTAACGAAGTATTTCGACAGCGCTGCAAAATATTCCGTATTCAACGTGCCGCCATTCGTGGATCCACTCGTCTTCATCCATGCAGGAGGCGACCAGGGCAATCCGAGAACCTTGATTTGAGGATTGACCGCCAAGGCGGCCCTGATGGTTGGAATAATGTAGGCCTGATCATGCGCAATCGAGAACTGCGTCATGTTCGGGTCCGTGTCTCCGGGCGAAAGGTCGTCGTACGTGTAATTGCTCAACGCAAGATCAGTGGCGCCCATCGGCTGGCGCAGAAAACTGAGATGAATCCCCTCAGGGCTGAAAAGATCCTGCATCAGCTGATTTCGTTGCGCCGGCGTAAGCTTTTCCCATACCAACCAGGCGGCCGAATCGGTAAACGAAGCGCCCACTCCTTCCAGCGTCTGGTAACGAATGGTGTCGTCTACATTGATTCCCAGCGTGTTCGCCGCGCCAGGGGCGAAAGTCAGCGAAGGCTGCGGACTCAGTAGCGCCGACTGATCCGGATTCGTTTGAACGACGTTGACCGTCTGCCCAACCGCGGACGTGAGCAAGAGCACGGCTCCCGCAAATAGCCAAAAGAATCGCAGAAAACACCGGAGTGTAAATGACTTGAAACTGGAAAGGGAATTCATGGGATTTCCCGATGGAATGAGATACGCAGCAACCGTGCAAATAATTCGCACAGTGCAGAAACAGTTACCATTGTGGAATCATCGAGTCAAGGGACAATCGATTTTCTAAGGCAAATTCGTCAGCAATATACATCATCTACTGTAGGCCGATTGCGTATTGGACGGCGGACTGGATGAAACAATTGACGCGCGGCAGCGTAGCAGGCGATGAACTTCTTCAGGGCTTGAGATTGCCGTGCAACTGCGAGTTAAGTGGTGAGCGCGGTAGGAATCGAACCTACAACCTACTGATTAAGAGTCAGTTGCTCTGCCAATTGAGCTACGCGCCCGTGCTTTTATTTTCTATCAGCTGCCGAGAGTTGCTTTCCAGCTTTGAGTGAGTCCTGCACTTATAACTATTGGCAGGCGCGATCGACATCGGTTGCCGCCGTGGACGACATCACTATGGCAGGTTCAGCTATTGCCATTCGCGACTCTCTGCAAGACACCTGCGTTCACGAGATTTCTGACAACGGAGCACTGCAGGTCATCAACGAGAAGCCCACTATATTATTTATACCATGCGAAAGTAATCCGCCGGAACGACCTGACCGGGTACGGTCGAAAGATAACGGTAAAGATTAAAGATAGCGGTGAGCACGCGGAGCTTCCAAATGTCGAAGCTTGATATCGTGCCCTGGTCGAGCAGATTCCCGCAGTAGTATTCATCCGCGTCGGGTTCCCGACGCGAAGGCGAGAAGTGGCTAGGAACGCTGTCGCACTTCCGCAGCCAAGCCTCCGGGACTTTCGCTGACCACGGGGCGACGCGGGGACAATGACTCCGGCCCCACCTTCGGACTGAGGCGCCGCTCGACTGTGCCGATTACAGGAGCATCTTCCATACCATCCGCATAAGCCATGGACACGAACCGCTGCTCCGAGCACAGGCGATCGATCATTCTCTGCTGCCCTGTGTTGAGCACCGCGTGAGGGAGAATGGGAAAGTGACGGAACATCCAAAGAAAATATACGCGCTGAAGAAGCGAGGGCATTAAATAACGCGGCCCGATCGGGGTTTGCACCTGGACCACACCGTCTGACAGTTTCTCAATCCACATACTAGGCCCACCTGAGTCCTTGAGTTTGGCCAGAGCAATTCTAGGGCCGCCATTATTGCACCAAGGTCTGTGCCATGGGAAGCATTTTCTGAGGATTCCCTTCAACCCCCAGGCACTTCTTGCCCTGAGCTAGGGAACTTTTGGCAGCTCCGGGCTCGGCATTGATCTCACTGCCACCATTTGTGGTGCACTACCGGAGATAGTGGAACTGGGCGGTGCGCGAAAGTTACGCCGGGATCTCGGGCAAGACGTCCATTCGCCGGATTTCGGCCGCGATCCCAAAGTCGGTACCGGGTCCCTGTTCCACGCGCAAAACCCTGGCATGGCAGCAAACCCAGCATTTTTCGCCGGAGGTCAATTCAGGCGGGAGAATCAGGACCAATTCCACTTCCGAACCCTCCGCCATAGGGGAGTTTGTGTAGAGGAATATGCCGTTCGCGCTAACGTCTCGTGTCTGGGCGCTTGCTTCTGGATTCGCTTGAGTGCCGCGGACACGCACCGGCAAGGTGGCGACAACTCTTTCACGGGAGCGTCGATCGATCTTAGATTTCATTAATCCGAAGCCCGAACCAGAGACGGGAAATCACAAGCACACGCAGAAACGTCTCGCTTTGCCGCTGGCGTTCGACAGTATAGACCAAATCTTCGGGTTGGGTTACAGGATGCGTTAGAAGCGCCTTACATTTCCGGGCGGCGCAGGCGCGCGGCCGGTACAACTATGGCTTGCTCCATGGTGGGAACGTTGGTGCCTCGCAGCCTGGCCTCGGCCTCGGCCAGCTTGTCGGGGTGATTGGTCTGATAGTAGGCCTGGACCAGAAGTTCCATGCTGAAAGGATTTGCCTGGTCTTCTTCCAGGTAAGTGATGGCTTCGTCGAACTTCTTCTGATCCATGAGCAGAGTTCCAGCAGCCCCGTTGTAGGAACTCTGGACGACGCGGTTGCGGCCGCTGGCAGCGAGAGCCTCGAGTTGCTTCAGAGACTGATCGGCCAATGGCTGGCTGCCCGCGTGCGCAGCGCGCACCGTGCGGTTGCGCAGAATGCGGGACAGTTCCTCATCCTTGTCGCCCTGGGAAATGGTGCGGTGCGCCAGCGACTCCTCGGCTTGCTGCAGATATTTCAGCGCCGCGTTATCGTCGGTCTGATATTCGGCCATGTGCCCGTAGGCCTGGGCTTCCTGCAAGTCCTGGTCCTTGGCGTGAGCGGTTTCTGCGATCTCCTCGAACGATTTGTCGGCCTCGGCGAACTTGCCGTCTCGTACCCAGGTCATTGCCTTCTGCATGCTGTAGGTCAGCCGGTCGGCTTCGTTGTGGGCGTAGCGGATGGCCTTGTCATACTCAATCCGAGCCTGGTCCTGATTGCCCATCAAAGCGTAGGTATCTCCCAGGCCAACCTGGGAAGTTACGAAGTCAGGATCGATGTCTAAGGCCGCCCGGTAATGCTTCAGCGATCCTTCGAAGTTTCCCGCCATCCGCGATAATTCTCCGTAGGAGTCTTGCGGGTTCGGTTCTCTGGGCAGGAGCGCGACGTAGCGATCCATGGCGGCAAAAGCCTTGTCGAATTGCCGGTTGCGCGCATCCACGTAGGCCAGGTCGTTCAGCGCGGCGGGAAAATTTTTGTCGATGACCAGCGCCTTCTCAAACAATCTCTGAGCCTGATCGGTGCCGTTTTCTCCCATCAACCAGTTGCCGGCAAGATAGAGCAGATGCTTGTCCTTGGGAAACATCTCCAACATATCGTTCATGGCGGAAATGCCGCCGATGAAGTCGCCCTCCTGTACCTTGGCGATCCATTCGATCATCAACTGCTCTCCCGGAGTCAGCTTGGGCGCGATGGCCTTGGCCTTTTCGCGGGCCGCGCTCGCCTCCTGGGGATTGCCGCTGTTGAACGCAATCCAGGCCCAGGCCAAAGCCAGATTGGGATCAGCCTTCACGGCTGCTCGCCAGTCGTCGTTGCAGCGCTCCAAGTAAAGGTTCTCGTAATCCTGCATCCCCTTCTCATAGAGCGAGCGCGCCTCGACCGACGAGGTGGTCACCGGCATCGAAGCGGCGTTGGACTGCTTCAGGTGGTGGGCATGAGCTGAGATGGGTGCGGCAACGCACACGCCAAGAATAAGGGAAAGGCCAGCGTACATGGGGCGACGCATCGAGATCTCCGCAACCGGGCTTTGAGGAAGGATTACGACTGCAGCGTAGCATCGCCGGAATCGGGTTACCTAGTGACGGAAGTCATACGACAGGTGGGTGAGTAGGGCGATACAGAAAAGAGCCGAACGCCGCAAGCAGGAACTGTTGGGCCTAGAAGGTAATGCTTACGCCGCCGCGAATAGAGCGTGCTGCCTGGACCAGATAGACTGTCTGGCCGTCCTGGCCCACGACCGGCACATAGCCTTGCGCCAGCAGGTTGCGCACGTCGATCAGCGCTTCCATGTGGGCGGGCAAGAAACCAAGTGTCGGAATCCGCTGCCGGATAAAAAGACTGAGGAAGGGATCGCTCTGTCCTGGCGAGGCGTTGAACATATCCACCGGGGTTAGGGCTTGGCCATCGGTCCAGCGATAGGAGGCAATCCAGCGGGTCTGAGTGCGAGAAACGGTACCGGAGAGCTTCGTCGCCACAGCTTGACGGCGCTGGGTGGTGATCCACTGCTGGGCGTCTTGAAGTTCAACGTCAGGCTTGGCCAAGTCGAGAACACCGCCGTAGGCGTAATCCAGTGTGGCTGTAAGATCGGAACAAACTTTCCGCTCGAGCACGACTCGCACTCCGCTCGAGTCCAACGTCCCGCCGGCATAACTGTAGGTGCCTGAGTAGATATCGGGCAACAGGAACCCGCCGACGGAAGTCACTTCGCCGGTACCGGTCAGAGCCGTGTTGTTCACACGGTCGCTGAAACCAGCCACTTGCACGCTTGTGTCGCCTATGCGCCGGGAAATACTGAACTCCTGGTGGTGGGCACTTTCGAGGCGGGTGGCGTAGTTGGTCATGCTGACGCGAGGATCGGCTTCGCTCAGATCGGCGGGCGCAGAATCGAACCCCTTCTCGTCCCGCAGGTTGGGCAAGGAGGTCGTGTAGTCGTATTCCAAAACGGTGTTTGGTGAGAGGTGCACGTCGAGCGAACCATAGGGCCGGAACGCGGTCACGTGCCCGAGGAATTGAATGGTTTGCAGCTCGCTGCCGAACTTCAATTCGAGAACGTCGCCAACTGCGAACTCATCGCCCGCGTTAAACGCCAGAGCCTGCAGCGCGGCATAGTGCAGGTTGGGATCAGAGGGCGCGAAGCGACGCACAGTAACGGCCGTGGAAGGCCCCGAACCATCCGGCAGAAGATGCGCATAACTGGCGCGGAGAACGGCTGCGGGGAGGTTGTCTCCGAAGCCTACATTTCCGCTCAGCCCGACGCGGGACGCGGAAAAAATCGAGCGCTCCACCGAGAAGCCGGTGCTGATGTCCGATCCGCCGCCGTAGCCCGCTGCCGGCGAGCCGGCCAGGAACGAAAGACTCGCCTTCAGGTCGTGATCCTGCTGCTCCGCTCCCGTCGCGGGATCGAATATACGCAGAACCGGGCGATTCGCCACCGAACGCAAGGTCCACTTCCAGCCGTCATCGTCGGCCTTCCCCCGCAGAGGCCCCACTCTTATCGCGTTCAGCAGCGTGTTGAGCGTGATATCCACGTGAACGCTGGTGCCGGACTGCAAACCAATTTTTTCCTGCAGGGCAGGGAGGAACGAGGGAGCCCAAACTTTGATGGAATATAGCCCGGGGAGCAGGTTTTTGGTGGAGTAGAACCCGGCGTCATCAGTAAAAACGGTCAGAGTGTGTGCCAGGGCAGAGCTGGCGATTTCCACCACCGCACCCATCTGGGGAACACCTGAGGCATCACGCACGTATCCCGAGATGTCGCCGGACCGTTGTCCGGCCCACGCAGGAAGCGTCAGCGCGACCATCACCACGCAAGATCCGAGCTGGCGAAAACTCACTCCAACCCCCGGAGAATCAAGCAGATCGTTACTCTACAGCAAACGTCGCTGAAGGATCAATAGTCTGCTTGGAGACATTGTCGTTCACTTTGATTTCGATTCGATATACGCCCGGCTGCAGGTTCGCCGAGGCAATCGATTTCTGCAAAGTCACTTGTTCGCCCACGTTACCCATTGTGTCGGTGGATTCCACTTTCTGGATCACGGCCTTGTTCGTCGCAATATTCACGACATCATACTCAAACGTAGCCGAAGGCTTGTGGGTCTTCTCATCCATACCCAGGTTGTAAACCTGCATCCAGAAGTTTACTTTCTGGTCACGGCTGCGCTTGAATAGGGCAGGCTGGCCGTTCGCCGGAGCCACGCGTGGACGCACTTTGTTCAAGCCGATCACGAATTGGCCCGTGCTCACATCCTTGGTCGGCACCGGCTCCATTACATCCGCCACGATGAGCGAGGAGGTTGACAGTTTGTCGTCGGAATACTCGGGCACCACAATGCCGCGGCTCCATAGGCCTTTGCGGTCGCCGTTCACATCCTTGACCGCAATCTCGACCTTGTAACGTCCAGGACGTAACGGCAGCGCCTTCCAATACACCGCTGAATTCTCCGCCGTACGGGGCAACAGTTCCGCGGGGACATCCACCTGGACCGGGTCTTCCTGGGTTTGCACGATGCGTCCGGTCAGCGTCGTCACGCGCATAAAGATGTTGACAGTGCCGCGCTGCACGCCGTCCTTGTTCGCAAACGTGATGTCGCGATACTTCAACTGAACAGTGATTGGCACCAGGACCGTGTCCCCGGTGACCTTCACAAAATCGGTGCGGACATCAAAGGGCATCAGATTGGTAATGAGCTTGGTGTTGACGATTTCTTCCAGATCTTTGTACTTTACCGGCGGAGGCGCTTGCAGCTTGGCATATGTTTCCAAACGATCAAATTCCTTGGTTTGCAGGTCCGAATTCATCGGGCCAGCTCCCAGTTGCTCCAAGCCCCCACCCGTGAAGCGGCTCGTCTTGCTGGCCATACCCATCTGCTCGTACAAGGTCAGGCCAGCATTGGGAGTGTACTTCAGCGCGTCCTTTTCCGACCGGTCGATCGTCATGTGGTAGTCGCCGCACATGCAAGTGTCGACGAATTCAATGATGATTTCCTGACCAATGCCTTCCAGGTAGCGATAGCGCCAGTCTTCAAAAGGGAACGTGGAAGTCTCGCCGCCACCCTCTTCCAGAGGCCGTTCATAGGAGCCGCCAGAGGGATGCGAGTCGACTTCGTCGGCCGGGCCGTACATGATGTAGATCCGTCCCCGGTCACTTTTCCAGCCCGGGATTCCCGCGGCGAAATGCTCGTTGGCATAGGCAATGCGCCGGTAGTGTTCTTCCTTGTATTCGTTCTCTTCGGTGTCGGGCGTGGGATCGCGGCGCTGCCAGAAGGCTTCAATAAAATTGTCGCGCTCTTCGTCATTCGAGAGCTGCTTGAATGCGGCTCTTTCCTCGTCCGTAATAATCCAGACTACGTCCTCGTTCAGCCACTTCTTATAGGTTTTGCTGAGTTCGATGTTCAGGTTTCTTTTCTGCTGTTTCTTCTGTTTTTCCGAGGGTGCGCGCTTGAGAGGATCGGCCTCATCGGCGGGTTGTGTCTGGGCGCCGGTTACGGTGGCGGCGGAGTTCTGATCGCCCGCTGCGGCGGGCTTGTCGGCCTGGGCGCTGGCTGAGCCGCCTAGGGCCATGGTAACGGCCCAGAAAACGAGTGATATAAGGTAACGCGAACCAACCCGGAACATGAGAGGGACTCCTGCCACGACAAACTTCGTCGTTCTATTTTAGGCCCTCAGTTGGGCGAAAGCAAGGCTAAGTCACGTCACAAGAGTAGATTGACAGCCCCAGCCAATCCTACCGTTGGACGCGGGCGGCCTCCCGCCGAGTTGCCCCCCAATGCCATGAATATTTCTTGGGCTGGGCCGGGACCAAGCTATAATTCTGGCTTACTATAATTGTGCGTTCCGGTCGCCCTGCTCTCGGGTCCTCAGGGTCTTAGGTACTCTATTCCAGTTTGGAACTTTCCTGCCCCCAGGATCGTATCCCTGAATGTGTGCCCGTCACCCTCGCGAACCGGTTAGCGGCAGCCCCGAACCGTGACGGAAACCATGAAAACTTGGAAGAAAATCGCGATTGGCGTCGGCGTAATGGTGGCATTGGGTGCAATCGTCGGTTTCACGGTCTATCAGAGCGGCAAGAACGTGGTCACGGTGCAGACTGGGAAGGTCCAGCGGGAGGACTTATCCTCGGTGGTAAGCGCCTCGGGGGAAATCAAGCCCAAAACGTACGTCAACATCGGCGCGAATGCTTACGGCAAGATCACCCACCTGTACGTTAAGGAAGGGGATCACGTAAAGAAGGGTCAATTGCTGGCGCAACTGGAAAACGTGCAGTCCTCGGCGGACGTGAGCGCGAATCAGGCCTCGGTCGAAGCCGCGGAAACGGATGCCATCGCGGCCGACGCCGCTCTGAAGACGTCGGACGCCGATCTTCTGCGCGCCCAGGCCGATTACGAGCGCAACAAACTGGATTGGGATCGTGCGCAAAATCTCTACAAAGACGGTCTGATCGCAAAATCGGATTTCGACAGCCGTCAAAACGCCTGGGCCACGGCAGATTCCGGGTTGGTACAGGCCAAGGCGCGAGTCGCACAGGCGAAGGCGCAGAAAGATTCCGCGGACCGGCACGTCTCCCAGGCGCGAGCAAATCTCACCAGGGTAACGGATGTTCTGCAGAAGACTACCTATGCCGCTCCTTACGATGGAGTTGTTACCAACTTGCCGGTGCGGGAAGGCGAGTCCGTAGTCATCGGCATTCAAAACGCTCTCGGCAGCACGTTGCTTACACTCGCCGACATGTCAGTGATCACCGCCGAAGTGAAGGTGGATGAAACTGACATCGTAAACGTGCGCCTGGGCCAGCCCGCTGAAGTCACCATCGACGCAATTCCCAACAAGGTTTTCCACGGCACGGTCTCAGAAATCGGAGACAACGCCATTGTGCGCTCGACCGGCGTAGCCACTTCGCAGCAGGCCACCGCCAGCGAAGAAGCTAAAGACTTCAAAGTAGTGGTGACGGTTAACGATCCTCCGCCAGATTTGCGGCCGGGTCTCTCGACCACCGCCAAGGTCACAACGGCCGCCCGCAGCAACGCCCTGACGGTTCCGATTCAGGCGCTCTCCGTGCGCACCAAAGCCCAGTTGGAGCAGGAGAAGTCAGCCACCCCGGGGTCAGTTCATGCAGCGGCACCGGCACCTAAAGAAGTTGCATCCAAGGACAAGAGTAATAGCAATAAAGACCAGAAACACGACGTGCAGGGCGTCTTCGTCATTCGCAACAAGAAGGCGGAGTTCGTGCCCGTCACCACCGGCATCGCCGGGACCAGCGACATTGAAGTGCTCGATGGCTTGCGCGAGGGGGACGAGGTGATTACCGGCAGTTACAAGGTTTTGCGCACGCTCCGTTCCGGGAGCAGCGTGAAAATCGATAACTCGGCCCCGAAGAAGGAAGACGAGACATAACCTTCGCCGGCTTCATCCGTCCAATGGAGAAGCCTGTACGGGTCTCGAACAAAACGGAGCTCTCGGAGTCGAATCTAATCTCGGAGAACCCAGTGGCACCGGAGCAGGAGAAAAATATGGCAGCCGCAGAAGTCATCAGCATGCCCACCAACGCCGTTTCAGTGCCACCGCCGCAGTCCTGCATGATTGCGGCTGAGGATCTTTGGAAAACCTACGACATGGGCTCGGAGCAGCAAGTGCACGCCCTGCGCGGGGTCAACCTACGCATCGAGCGCGGAGAATATGTTGCCATCATGGGACCCTCGGGCTCGGGCAAGTCGACGCTGATGAACCTGATCGGCTGCCTGGACACGCCGACCAAGGGCGAATACTGGCTCAATAGCCAGTTGGTGAGCGAGCTCGACGACGACGAACTGGCGCGCATCCGCAACAAGGAAATCGGCTTCGTGTTTCAGACCTTCAACCTGCTGGCTCGCGCCACGGCTCTGCACAATGTGGAACTGCCGCTGATCTACGCCGGCATTCCGACCGGAGAGCGCATCGAACGCGCCAAAGCCGCGTTGACGGCCGTCGGCATGGAATCGCGCATGACGCACAAGCCCAACGAGCTTTCCGGCGGCCAGCGTCAGCGCGTCGCGGTCGCTCGTGCTCTTGTGAATCGGCCTTCGATCATCCTGGCGGATGAACCTACCGGCAACCTCGATTCCGCGACCGGAAACGAGATCATGGCCTTGTTTGACCGCCTGCACGGCGAGGGAAACACCATCGTACTGGTCACTCACGAGCACGACATCGCCGAGTACGCTCACCGCGTGGTGAACATCAAGGACGGAGTGGTCGAGCGCGACGAGCGCAAGAAATAGCCTCTTCGTAAAATATGGAAAGTCCGCGACAGACAGTGCTCGTAGGGCTGCCAAATGCCGCTTCGAGCCACGCCTCTGGGTCATACGAGTCCTGGTTTTCCACTGACATCGCAGTCGCCTATTTTGTGGCGGCCGTCGCGTTTGCGCTGCAGATGGCGACCAATGGCCGTTACGGATATTTCCGCGACGAACTCTACTATCTGGCTCTCTCGCATCACCTGGCCTGGGGATATGTAGACCTTGCTCCCATGGCGCCGCTGGTGGCGTACATCGGACGCGTGCTGTTCGGTGATTCCTTGCATGCGCTTCGGCTGTTGCCGGCGCTCGCTCTAGGCGCTGAAATTCTCATCACCGGCTTGATCACGCGGGAACTTGGCGGCAGGCGCTTCGCGGTACTGCTGGCCTGCCTGGGAGTGCTTGTAGCTCCGGTAATCCTCGCCAACGCCGCGCGCTTTTCCATGAATCCGTTCGAACCGCTGTTCTGGATGGGTGCGATTTACTTTCTGCTTCTCGCAATCAACCGTGATCGGCCGCAATTTCTAGTGTGGGCAGGGGTGCTGGTGGGGCTTGGACTGGAAAACAAACATTCCACTGCTTTCTTCCTGATCGCCCTGCTGGTGGGTTTGCTGGCAACTTCTCAACGGTGTCTGTTCCGCAGCAAATGGCTTTGGATTGCTGCCGGCATCATCGTACTGCTCGCCCTACCTAACTTGATCTGGCAATACCGACATGGATTCCCCACCTGGGTTGATTTGAGCAATGTAAAAAAGATTCACAAGAACATCGAACTGCCGCCGCTACCATTCTTGAAAGAGCAGATTATGATGCTGCAGCCGCTCAACGCGCTGATCTGGATCACAGGACTCGGCTTCCTGCTGTTTCACGGCGAAGGCAAGCGCTACCGCGTTCTGGGCGCGACCTACGTGGCATTCCTGGCGATCATGATGGCTCTCCACGGCAAGAATTACTACCTCGCTCCGATTTATCCCATGCTGTTCGCCGCCGGTGGAGTGTTCTGGGAGAACTTAATCGCAGCACATTCCCGGCTGCGCTGGGTGAAAGCTGTGCTGCCGCGGGTGCTGATAGTCTCGGGTGTTATCGCCTTTCCGCTCGTTCTTCCAATTCTTCCTCCCGATAAAATCGTTCCTTACATGCAGAAGCTGGGCGTGGCTACGCCTCGCACTGAGACGCACATGAGCAGCACTCTGCCGGAGCATTTCGCGGACGAATTCGGCTGGCCGGAGATGGTCGCGCAGGTCGCCCAGATCTACAACGCGATGCCCGCCGACGAACGTGCCAAGACCGCCATTCTGGCTGGAAATTATGGCTCTGCCGGGGCGATCGATTTTTTCGGCCCGCGCTACGGACTGCCTCCATCCATTAGCGCTCATCAGAATTATTACTATTGGGGATTCCGCCAATACACCGGTGAGAGTCTGATCATGCTCAACTGGCAACTCGCTGACGCCCAGTACTGGTGCAACAGTGTCGAAGAAGGCCCGAAAATGGCGGATCCCTACACTATGAGCTGGGAACACTACACCGTCCTGACCTGTCACGGACTCAAGAAGCCGCTGGCGGAAGCGTGGCCGCACTTCAAAGTTTGGGACTAAGCCGATCGCCGCTCATGGACGTTTGGAGGACTAACTCCAACTGCCGTCCGATTTGCCTGACCCGGGTATCGACACCTCATCCATCGCCGGCGCCGAGGCCACCACCACCTTGTCCCGGCCTCCACGCTTCGCTTCATACAGAGCAGCGTCGGCTGCCCCCATCAATTCCCTGGGCGACATACCGTGCGCAGGAAACGCCGCCACGCCTACGGAAATCGTAATGATCCCCAGCGACTTGCCCTGATACATAATGGTCAGTTCCCTCATCTTCGTTCGCAACCTCTCGGCTCGCGCGCGCGATGTTTCCGGGTCGGCCGTGGGTAGGATCACCACAAATTCCTCGCCTCCGAAGCGGCATACGAAATCCTCTGCCCGAATGCCCTTGGTCAGCGACGCTCCCGTCTCGCGCAACACCACGTCACCCGCATCGTGGCCATAGGTGTCATTGAACTTCTTGAAATGATCCAGGTCGATCATTAGGATTCCAAGCGACTGCGCCGCCCGGGCCGCGCGCCGCATCTCGCGTTCCAACGTTTCCTCAAGATACCGCCGGTTGTAGAGACCGGTCAAAGCATCGCGCACAGACTGGGTTCGCAGCGCCTCGCGCAATCGTATATTGGCAATCGACAGCCCAACTTGCGCCGCAAAAGTTGTCTTGAACGAGAGTTCAGATGCGTCCATTTGCGGCGCCACATCCGTAGCCTGAAAGTGCACGGTCCCCAGAGTTTCTCCCTGGGCCATGATGGGAGCGCACAAGTAGGTGTTCTTGACCTTGGTCGCGTGAGCGCAGGGCGCCGTGGAGTCGCCGGCTAATACCAGATGTGGGTGCCCCGTGCGCAACGCCCAGCACGAAGCCGGCTCAAATACGGCCGCGGGCACGTAGCAGTCACCCCATGAGCCGATCACTTCGGCGATGTTGCGCGAAGCATCCAGCAGCGCCATGGCTCCGGGGACCGTGGAAAATATCTTGGGCGCATAGCCCAGCGCAGCCGCGCACACTTCCTCCCGACTAACGCAGCTCTGCAGAAGTTCGCCCATCCTGGCCAGCATGGCGGCTCGCTCTGAGCGCCTCTTAAGTTCTTCCAGCATTCGTTCATTCTGCTGATCGAGTTCTCTACGGGCAAAATCCTTCTCCAGCATTTCTTCCTGCAACAGTGCGTTCGTGTCAGCCAATTGCATGGTCCGCTCCAGAATCCGTTGTTCGAGAATCTGCTGATTCTGTTTTTGACTCTCGATGTCGGTACAGGTGCCGAACCATTTGACAATTTCTCCTTTCGCGCCCCGAATGGGATTAGCTCGTCCCAGAAACCATCGGAAGCTTCCATCTTTGCCACGCAGTCGGTATTCGACGTCGTACGGATCCCCGGTGCTCAGCGCACTTTTCCACTTTGACACGCAACCGTCCAAGTCATCCGGATGGATGATCGCGTGCCAACTCTCTCCGCGTAATTGCTCGAGTGTCAGCCCCGTGTAGTCAAAGCACCGCTGGTTGAAGAAATCGTCCATGCCGTTCGGGTCGGCGGTCCAGATAATCTCAGGTACCGCTTCCGCCATTGTTTGGAAGTACAACTCACGCTCCCGCGATGTGCTGAGATCGCCTTTCTGCAACGCCTTGAGCCCGCCAAGGAGCGATGAAGCAACGGCTCGCCCCCACGTTAGCCGACCCGCGAAGGCAAGCGCGGCAATCAAGACGAGCATCACCAATGCGATCGAAAGCGCGACAAGCCTGTAGTCATAGGGAGCGCTGAGTACGGCAATCGAATTCATCGCGGCCAACAACCCTCCGACCCCACAACTCCTAATACGTATGAGACAAGCCGGGATTCTCCCGGGCGCCTCTGCCAAATCTCTTTGCTATCTATCGGCAGAAGCCGCCGATTCCGTGACGGGCAGGTCCAGTCGTTGTCAGTGAGGCCGCAAACCAAAAGGCCTCTCCGCCGAGAGGCCTTGCTGAGAGGTGATTAGGAATCGATTACTGCGTCCTGCCTGAAGGTCCGGATGCGGTAGCATCTGCCGGTGTAGGAGTGCTGGCAATGAAGAAGTTGTGATCGTAAAGATTGCGGTACATCAGCCCGGCAATCTCGGCTGCCTTCGGACCAAACGTGGGGCGCCCGCCCTGCAGGAAGACCACGACTACGATGCGTCCCTGGCTGGTGTTCGCGTAGGAAGCGAACCAGCCGAAGCGAGTGCCGGCGTGGGAGCAGGTTCCGGTTTTGCCCAGAATCTCTTCCTCACTAAAGTTGAGCCCCAGACGGCGCGCCGTGCCGTATTGCACGGCCCCCGCCATGCCGTCAGAGATTTCCGGAATCAGCGGAGCAATATCAAGCTGCCGTTTGATGCGCGGCTGGAAATTCGCGACTTCTTCGGGCGCGGTGGGATGCTGCAGGTAATAAAGCGTGCCTCCGTTGGCGATTGCAGAAACCATTGCGCCCAACTGCAGGGGCGTCATCGAAATCCCCTCGCCGAACGAACACATCTTGCCCACGCCGCCAAGCTTCTGCGGAATCACCTCGTCAGGATATTCTCCCAACTGCTCGCCGGGTATGTCGTAGCCCGCCAACTCGCCCAAGCCATACTGATGGGCGTAGTAGGCAACTTTCTCGAATCCCAGCTTCCGTCCCAATGCCTCGAAATATGCGTTGTTGGAGTGCGCCAGAGCCTCGGTGAGATTCATGCGGCTGCGCGCGCCAAGCGAGATTTCGGTTTCCTTCGAGACCACGCCCTCGTTCAGCGCCGCCAGCGCCACTGAAAGCTTGATGGTCGAACACGGTTGCGCGCCGCTCGATAGCGCCAGCCTCTGATTCACCATGGCCAGCACGCGTCCGCTGGTGGGCTCGATCGCCACCACCGTGCCATTCATGTTGCCCAGAGCATCCATCGCAGCCTGGCGCACAACTGGATCTTCCCCTGCTGTGAGATCGCCGGCGGCGATGTCGTCGGCGAACGAACTGACAAAGAAGCGCTCGTGATATCGGTGATGCGAAGCGCTGACCGATGCCCGCTTCAAGCTTGCCATCGGGGTGCCCATGCTGGCGCTGTGGCTGCTAGTACCGGCGCTGTGGCTGGTCGTACCCAGGCTAGCGCTACTAAGGCTCGTCGCCCTGCGAACCGCCGTGCTGCGGCCGCTCGCCAGATGACGCATGCGTCGCCGCGTGCGCTGGCTCTCACTCACTTTCCTGGATTTCGTTTTGCTGGTATTCAGCGGGTGCGGGTTGACGTGCGCCGCCCACATTGCCGGCGCAAACAGAAGCCCACCTACCATCACTACCAGACGAAGACAGCGCGTTCCCGACTCAAACATCTTGGTTTCGTTTCCTCGAATCCCCGGCTTTCCTTATTCCCTGAACAGATGCACGAAGCGTACCAGTCTGCCGGTCTTGACGGTAACTTCGGCCAATTTCGTGATACTACGGGAGTTACAGCGTTCCAGGCAATAGAAAAGTTTCTATCGCATAAAACATTAATTTCGATCTAACCCATTACGGAACAGGCACTTAAATGGAAATTACCTTGGTTCCACAGCCCACAGTAACAGGTTACCTGATTACTGAAAAGATACGGCCCGCTGTGCAAAGCTTTTCCTCTGGCAGTGGTCAGCAAACAACATCAAGCAGACACGCTCTTACTGGCCACCGATCACTGATAGATCACTGATAATTGATGACTGGCCGCTGCCTTCACATGACTTCGCCGCGCTTGCGGAGAAACGCCGGAACGTCCAGATCGTCTTGCTCGAAGTTGGCGACCATCGCGCTGCGCATCCCGTCCAGTGAAATCACCTCGCCGCCAGCATGGGCTAGCGCGGTACGGCCGATTGCAACCTGCGCGATCGCAACCGGGGACGACTCTGTCATCCTCGCCTCATCCATCCTCGCCTCATCCATCCTCAGCTCGGACGTCGTCCCTCGATACGGCTCGGGAAAAGAAGCGGCTGATGCCGGACCTACGGGGTCGGGAAAATCGTTATTAGAGAAACCCATGGCATCATCGTGTGTCGCTGCAAACGAGTGGTGCGCTTCCGCCCGCTGGTGTGCCCGATTGACACCCGACCCGCTCACTTCGCGGAAGCCGGTGGCGATTACGGTGATCTTCACCGTGTCCTTCATCTTCTCGTCCATCACCGCGCCAAAGATAATATTCGCGTCTTCATGGGCTGCGCTTTGAATGATAGTGCAAGCCTGCTGTACCTCGGCCAGCTTCAGCGAAGCCGAGCCCGTGATGTTGATCAGAATGCCGCGTGCGCCGTCGATCGCGCCAGCCTCGAGCAGCGGAGACGCGATGGCCCGCCGCGCCGCTTCCGTCGTACGATTTTGGCCGCTTGCCGTTGCCGTTCCCATGACCGCGTAACCCATGCGCGCCATGATGGTCTTCACATCGGCAAAGTCACGGTTGATGATGCCGGGAATCGTAATGATGTCGGAAATTCCCTGCACGCCCTGCCGCAGAATGTCATCGGCGATGCGAAACGATTCGAAGAACCCTGCGTTCTCGGCCACTGCCAGCAGCTTTTCGTTGGGGATGACGATCGTCGTGTCCACCGATTCCATCAGTTCGGCAATTCCTTTTTCCGCCTGCGTCATGCGCCGCTTGCCTTCAAAAGAAAACGGCTTGGTGACGACAGCTACGGTGAGCGCTCCCATTTCGCTCGCCAGCGACGCGATAATCGGAGCCGCGCCCGTGCCCGTGCCACCGCCGAGGCCGGTGGTCACAAACACCATGTCCGCGCCCTCGAGCGCCTCGATGATTTTGTCGGAGTCCTCGAGCGCGGCTTTGCGCCCCACTTCCGGATTCGCGCCCGCGCCCAACCCATTCGTGAGCTTCACGCCGAGCTGCAGCTTCACCGGCGCACGCGACATGCGCAGCGCCTGTAAGTCCGTGTTGGCCACGACAAACTCGATGCCCTCGACTCCGGCATCGATCATGCGGTTCACCGCGTTGCCGCCGCCGCCGCCCACGCCGATCACCTTGATCTTGGCATCGTTGAGCGGTTCCTCGTTAAAGCTGATGCGAATGCTCGAATCTTTTTTCATTTTGTCCACCCTAGTGTAGATTTCGTCTCCATCTGTGTACCGACTGCATAGAAGTGCTCAGTGTCTAGTGGTCAGTGACCAGTAAGACCTTGGACGTGTTGTGATTCCGACTTTACTGACCGCTGGCCACTGATCCCTGGACACTGTTTTTACCCCACCAGCATTGCCTTCAATCTCGATCCCCACCGATCTCCCTGAAACCCGCGCGCTAAGCGCGCTCTCTGCCCGTACGCCACCATGCCCAGCAGCGTGGCAAACTCCGGCTCGGCGAGCGTAGCCGGCATTTTTGCCAGAGGCGTAGGCCACGACAAGCGCACCGCACGCCGCAGCACCGATTCGGCCAGGTCGAACATTCCCGGCAGCCGCGACCCTCCGCCGCTTAGCACAATGCCCGCCAAACACGCTTCGAACATTCCGCTCTGCCGCAGAGTTTCACGCATCATCTCAAACAGTTCGCGGGCCCGCGGCTCGAGAATTTCGGCCACCAATCGTTGCGGCAGCAAACGCGAAGGCCGGTCACCTACTGACGGCACTTCCACTTCGTTCCCTTCCGGAATCAAGGTCACGATGGCATTGCCGTATACCTTCTTGATTTTTTCCGCCTCCGCCAGCGGCGTGCACATGCCCACCGACAAGTCGCTCGTGAAGTGGTCGCCGCCAACGGGAATCACTCCCGTATAAGCCACTGCGCCTTGTAGGAAAACGATCAGCTCGGTAGAGCCCGCACCGATGTCGGCCAGACAGACTCCAAGCTCTCGTTCGTCGGCGCGCAAAACAGAATCGGCCGCCGCCAGCGGCTCAAACACGGTGTCGTCCACGTGGACGCCGGCGCGATTCACCGCCGTAATCACGTTCTGCGCCGCGCTCGTCGCTGCCGTCACCAGATGCACTCTCACCTCCAGCCGAGCCGCCATCATGCCCAGCGGATCATGCACCCCGGCCTGATCGTCCAGAATGAATTCCTGAGGCAGCAAGTGCAGCACTTCGCGATCGGCGGGCAACGGAATCGCCCGCGCCCGCTCCACCGCCTGCTTGATCTCGTCGCGGCCAATCTCCCGCGGACGAGTGCCCAGGCTGATGCCGCCATGGCTGTTCACGCCGCGCACGTGCGCTCCGCCGATGCCCACGATGGCATGCTCAACCGCCGCCCCCGCCACGTCCTCGGCTGCCTCCACCGCCTTCTGAATCGACGCAACCGCCTTGTCCAGTTCCACGATCACGCCTTTGCGCGAACCCCGGGATTCGGCCATCCCATGCCCGCGATATCGCAGGCCGCTGTCAGTGACCTCCACGATGAGCGCGCACGTCTTCGAGCTGCCCACATCGATCGCCGTCAGAAAATTTCCTTGCTGATTCGCCATTCTTTAATTAGTCCCTAAGTAAATTCTTCAACCTGAATCTCCAAAAACTGTTCTTTCGTCGAACTTTCATTCCCCCGGCCCCTGGCTCGTCTGACTCCTAGCGATTGCCGGACTCGGCTTCTGACCGCCGGTGCCGGAAGATTTAGTCATCGGCTTCGACGAAGGCGATGGATGGGGTTTCGTGGCCGCCGCATGCCGGGCCCCATTGTCAGAGCCATGGTTAGGGCCAGGCAGTGCGCTCGCCTTGCTCGCCACAGCATTCTTCGTCGGCGCAGACGTTCCTGGCTTCCCCGCCGGCGTCATCCGTTTCGTGCTTGGTGTTTTCCCCGTCTTCGCGACAATCCTCTTGACCTTGGTTTTGGCCGCGTTCTTGCTTCCCCCAATCCCAGCCTTAGGATCAAGTTTCTTTTCGGTCAATTCAAACGCAGGCTTGGGCAGGGTCCGGTCGTGCGGCGACAGACCATGGGGCGAGAGATCATGCGGCGACAAGCGAGTCACCAGGGCCGCCGGCTTCACTCCCGCCGCTGCGGCCGCTCTCGCAACCGCCGGGGTCAACGCTGGCACGGCTTTCGCGCTCTGCTGTATTTCGGGATTCACAATGATCTGGTTGTCGTAGCGCAGGTCCACCGACTCGAGCTTCTGAAATTGCTGCCGCCAGGCCTGCGCGTGAGTTACATAAATCTTGTAGCGCCGCAGATAGTCCGACGATCCCAGATGCACCAGCACATCGCCCGCAGGATCATTTACCCGCACCTTCACGTCTTCCAGGTCAGTGAGGTCCACTTCACTCAAATCCTGCGAATAACGCGCCCCACCCGAATCCAGGTCCCGCACCATCTCCTCATAAGTCTTCATGCGCGGGGCCCGCGTTGAAAGCGGCTCGCCCGGATTCATTCCCAGAATCACCGGAAAGGAATAACGACGCTTCGCAGTCAATTCCATCAGCGTCCCGCCCGCGTCAATCAACGACATACGCGGCCCCACGCGGGCGAATGCTACCGGCGTGCGCTCGTGAATCTCCACCTTCAGGCGGTTGGGAACGAACCGCATCACGCTGGCCGATTCCACCCACGGAATCTGCTCCAGCTGCGCCTTCTGCTGGGCCAGGGGAATGAAAAAGATGTTGCGGTCAATGTCGGCGCCCATCACTTCCATGATCTGCGCCTTGGTCACGTTCTGCATTCCCGCAACTTCGATGTTGTCGCTCGATTCCACGCGGAAGCGCCAGGAGCGCTCGCCGTAGTGATACAGCCACGCCGCAGCCAACGCCGCCACGCAGCACACCGCAGCGGTCACGGCAGCCCGGAGCAAAAGGTTCGCAGTTTTTGGCGGAAAAGAGCTTCTGCGGGCGGAGACCCGCTTTTGCCCGCGCAGGAACGGAGATTCCTCGTCTACATCCAGGTCGATCAGACGCGCGTCGTCCATCTCCAGATCGTACTTGCTTCGATCATGGAGGCCCTGGCGCACAGCTTCAGCGCTGGGTGGGTACAACTCCTCCTGCAAGATGGTGGAACCGGACTTCCGCGCCATCAGTTCAGGTCAGTTGTCGCTGTTGAATCGCTGAGCCTCCAAACTATAACTTCATTTTGTGATTTCAGATAGACAAAATGTTGGTTCTTTTTCACAGGAGGGAATCGGAGTGGGTATCACCGAGGAGAATCAGAAAACTGAGGGTTGGAAAAGAATCATGCGGAGATGGCCGCCTCGACTGTCCGGCCTTGGCGAAGCCCAGCCGCACCCAGCACAACCCTGCCGGCAAAAAAACGGACGCAGCCGTTTAGCCGCGCCCGCCTTTCCGGAGAACAAAAACTCTAAATCGGTCCACCGCCGGTCTCAACCCTCACCACCGGAGCCGGAATCATGGGAACACGCGGAACCCTTACGCGGGGAACATTCACCCGCACCCGCGGACAAGCCATCACCGGAATCTCTGAAGTGTTAAATGCCACCGGCATCACGTGCACGCGGGCGACTCGCGCCTCGATCCGCGCCCGCTGCGCTTCCATTCGCGCCATTGCCGCTTCTTGCCGGACCGACATGGCTTCAATGCGGACCATCCCGCTCTGCGTCCGTGCAATCTTGCCCTGGAACCGCGCCACTGCGGCAGCCAAACGGCAGGACGCAGTCTCGTCCCGCGCCACAACAAGGTCGGCGTTTTCCACGAATCGGTCAACCCGCTCCGAGGCCAAGTCAATAAGAGTCCCCGACCGGTCAGCAACCCGTTCGATAGCCGTATCGATAATCTGGTGCGCCCGAGCCAAGCCGCCATCCTGATAAACGCCGTTCAATCCCAGCGCCAGCACCCCAGCCGCCAGCCATCCCCAACCCTGTGTAGTTTTCATCGCCATCACTCCGTCTGCCAGATTGGACGAACCTCGCCCTAATCCGTTAGCAATAGAGAATACGCGGCCATCTGGAAATTAGTTCCCTACTTCCACGCGCTCTTTCAGCTTTTCCAGAATCATCGGCCCCAACTGCGAAACGCTCCCCGCACCGAGGGTGAGAATCATATCTCCCTCTTGCGCAACCGCGGCAGCCGCACTCACTGCATCCGGAAACGAGCCCGCGTACTGAGCGCTTCTCCCACCCTTCTCGCGGATGGCTCGAGCCAACTCTTCTCCGCTAACCCCTTCGATCGGCTTCTCGCTGGCCGCATAAATATCCAGCACAAACAGGGAGTCGGCATCGCCAAACGCCGTGGTGAACTCCTCAAGCAGATCGCGTGTGCGCGTGTAGCGATGTGGCTGAAACACCACGTGAACTTTGCGAAACCCGCACGACCGCGCCGCTGCCAGCGTAGCCTTGATCTCCGTAGGATGGTGCCCGTAATCGTCGATCACGCTGACGCCCGCCAGTCGCCCCCGCAACTGAAACCGCCGGTCAACCCCGCGGAACTGGTCAAGCGCCGCACGAATCGCCTCCACGCCAACGTCCAACCCCACGCCAACCGCGATCGCCGCGGTAGCATTCAGGACGTTGTGCATGCCCGGTACATGCAGGCTAAATTCTCCCAAATCGTCGTCACGATAGCGGACGTGAAAAGAATTCAGTGGGT
>Ga0206810_1006_pt1 | contig 47162 bp, 40 predicted proteins | sample Alteio_BWOrgCont_56_FD_152889 | JGI IMG/M metagenome (GOLD analysis project Ga0206810, IMG submission 152889) | Enriched cells from forest soil in Barre Woods Harvard Forest LTER site, Petersham, Massachusetts, United States -... | ecosystem: Environmental > Terrestrial > Soil > Temperate forest >...
GGTGGAATGGATGTTTCAAACACTGTAGAAGGGTTAGAACGTTACCCCATTTCCATTCGTTACCCGCGCGAGTTACGCGACAACTTGGAAAGTTTGAAAAGAGTGTTGGTTCCCGCACCAACAGGAGCTCAAATTCCGTTGGCACAACTGGCAACGTTCGACATTCATAAGGGCCCAATGCTTATCCGCAGTGAAGACAGCCGCCCGCAGGTGTGGGTGTTTGTTGACGTGCGCGATACCGACATTGGTACCTACATTAACAATGCACAAAAAATGGTGAATGAAAATTTTAAACTTCCTCAAGGCTATACACTTTCGTGGAGCGGACAATTTGAATCCATGCAACGCGCCCAACAACGCCTGATGTGGATCATTCCGCTCACACTGTTAATTATTTTCATTATTCTGTATCTCAATACAAAATCATTCACCAAAGTGGCCATCATATTTTTGGCAGTTCCTTTTTCATTGATCGGAGCTTTTTGGACCATCTACTTTCTCGATTACAATTTAAGTGTGGCCGTTTGGGTGGGTATAATTGCACTGGCAGGGTTAGATGCCGAAACGGGCGTTATCATGTTGCTCTATTTAGATTTAGCCTATGACGAAATGAAAAATAAAGGAAGGATGAATACCAAAGAAGACCTTATTGAGGCAATCCGTAATGGAGCCGTAAAACGCATCCGTCCTAAGCACATGACGGCTTTCGCCATCATTGCCGGACTTTTACCCATTCTGTGGAGTACAGGTACGGGGGCCGATGTTATGAAACGCATTGCCGCACCTATGGTGGGCGGTGTTGTTACAAGTGTTTTGTTGGAACTGATGGTGTACCCCGTTATTTATTATTTGTGGAAAATAAGGGAGATGAAAAAAAGTGTTGTTAATTAACCCACACACAGATTCTGAATCAAGTTCAGAATAACTGCGCGCGTGGGTCATTCTGAACTTGATTCAGAATCTGCGCGGAGGAATACGACTAAGGCACTAAGTTTTATTTATTGTACTTCTTAGTGTCCTCGGTGCCTTAGTGATTATTTTATAAGACTACTCCGGCATTCCCTTACCTTCATTAATAAACTTTACCAGGCTGTCTGTAACATGCCCGGTCCATCCCACTTCACAATCGTTGTAACATTCAACGCCCGGCACTAAACCAATGTGCGTAAAATCAATTTGCGTGGCCTTTCCTTTTCCCGAAAGCTCAAAAACCACTTCAGTGTTGTTCCATTCTTTTTTGTTAGTTATCCAATGCAAATTGCAATCGGTAACTTTCCAAATCACTTTTTTGTTTGGCACCCATTCGCTTATTTCAAAATCAACAAACGTGTCACCAAAACTAACGGTGAATTTATCGTTCAATTTTTCGGCCTTGCCTTTAAATTTTTTGGCCCACCAACCATTTACCTGATTGATCTTTTTCATTGCTTCTGCTGCCGTAGCCTTTACCGCAACGGTTAAGTGAAAATCTTTCTTTTTCATTTTTTGTTCGCTTTATCGTTCAACAATACTTCTAATTTTTTGAGTTTTGTCAGCCAAAATTTATCAAAGTAATTTATCCAGTTTTGCAGCTCGTTAAACCCATCCTGCTTTAGTGTGCAATAACGTTCGCGGCCAATATCTTTAATTGAAATAAAGCCCGCGTTGTACATTATTTTTATGTGTTTTGAAACGGCAGGGCGGCTCATATCAAAATTTTCGGCCAGGGCGTTTATCGTCATGCTGTCTTTCGAAAGCAGCTGCATCATTTGCCTTCGGCTCGGGTCGGCAATTACCTGAAAAGCATCCAGTGTTTGTACGTTCATTTTTTAATGGTGTTTAAGCGTTCAGCAAGTCCGTTTACTAACATTGTCCAACCTTTGCTGTGTCCTGTATAATCGTTTAAAACGGTAAAACCGCTGTGCACCAGTTGCAGTTCGGTACCGTTATCTTTCGGAACCAACGTCCACACCACTGTCGAATCAAACGGCATGTTATCCTTTTTCCACGAATAGGAAAGTTTGGTGAACGGTTTTATTTCCAGCACTTCGCAGTAATGCGCAGTACTTTGCGGGCTCGTGAAACAAAATTTGTGCCCCACTATTGGCTTAAAATCCGATTTCATGAGCCATTGTTCCAATAGCTCAGGCTTTGTAAGATACTCCCAAACTATCTCTATAGGATGTGGGAAGAAGAATGTTTGTTTAATTTCCGGTTGCATAATATGTAATTTTAAAGTTACGCAAATGTATATGTAACTTTTAAGTTACGCAACTATTTTTGCAATTATTTTTTATTTTCTACATTTTACAAGGTTATTCTGATACACAAAATCACTAAGTTTGTATAACAAAAATCAACACATCATGGCACTTATAAAACCGGTTAAAGGCATACATCCTAAATTCGGCAACGACTGTTATCTTGCCGAAAATTCAACAATAGTAGGCGATGTAATAATGGGCGACCAATGCAGCATTTGGTTCAATGCCGTTATCAGGGGCGATGTAAATTCCATACGCATGGGTAACAAGGTGAATGTGCAGGACGGTGCCGTGCTGCATTGCACGTACGAAAAAACAAAAGTGCACATTGGCAACAATGTATCCATAGGTCACAACGCCATTGTACACGGCTGTACCATTCACGACAACGTATTGATAGGCATGGGCGCCATTGTAATGGATAACTGCGAAATAGGCAGCAACACCATAATAGCAGCAGGCGCCGTAGTGCTCGAAAGAACCAAAGTGGAAGCAGGAGCCATTTACGCAGGCATTCCGGCAAAAAAAGTAAAAGACATTAATCCTGAATTGGTGAACGGAGAGATAAACCGCATTGCCAACAATTACCTGATGTACAGCGGTTGGTTCAAAGAGGAAAAATAGTTAATCGGTTTCAGCATTCCTTCCCACAGATTCTGAATCAAGTTCAGAATGACAGCGCGCACGGGTCATTCTGAACTTGATTCAGAATCTGCGCGTTGACCAAGTCCTTAAATAAACAATCCGCGCGTTGATTGCATCTATAAATAATCTGCGTGTCGGCTTTACAGTGCCAAATGTTTTGATTGTACCGTTTTGCCGAAAAATAACGCAGCTGCTTTATCAAAATTTTCGGTGGAATCGGTGGTGTAAAAATCAATAGTACCACCTTTGCTGCAGTTGGCCTCCATTGCAGGGTGACGCTTTAAATACTCCGCTAAACTTTGTGCCACAATTTCGCCCTGGCAAAGCAATGTAATGTGCTGCGGTAAATACTTTTTTATTTTGTTGATGAGTAACGGATAGTGCGTACAACCCAGTATAATAGTATCAATTTGTTTGTCTTTGGCCAGCAACTGCTCAATGTTCTTTTTAATAAAATAATCGGCCCCTTCACTTTCATGCTCGTTATTTTCCACGAGCGGAACCCACATGGGGCAGGCCTGCTGAAACACGTTTACGTCAGGAAAAAACTTGGCTATTTCCATCGGGTACGAATCGGAAGTAACGGTTCCTTTTGTTCCCAGCACACCCACGTGTTTTGTTTTGCTATACTTACCTACCACTTCGGTAGTGGGACGTATCACACCCAACACACGTTTATCGGGGGCCACAAGCGGCAGATCTTTTTGCTGAATGGTTCGTAATGCTTTTGCCGATGCGGTATTACAGGCCACTACTACCAGTTCGCAACCCATGGCAAACAAATGCTCCACACACTCCAGCGTAAATTCATAAACCGTTTCAAACGACCGTGTACCGTAAGGTGTACGGGCATTATCGCCCAAATACAAATAATCGTATTCAGGTAATTGCTTTACAAATTCCTTTAAAAGCGTTAAGCCGCCGTAACCGGAATCGAACACACCAATTGGTTTTTTAGCCTGGTTTTGCATGTAAGTTTGTTCACCACTAAGGCACTAAGAACACTAAGAAATATTTTCTCTGTGAAACTCTTTTTTCTCTGTGCCTCTGTGTTAAAATTTAAAGAATATTTTTTGTATTATTTTCAATAAAACGTAGTGCCCTAATCATTCAGTTTTAACACCGCCATAAAGGCGCTTTGCGGAATTTCAACACTGCCTACCTGGCGCATGCGTTTTTTCCCTTCCTTTTGTTTTTCCAATAACTTACGTTTACGCGAAATATCACCTCCGTAACATTTTGCGGTAACATCTTTACGGATGGCCTTTATGGTTTCGCGCGAAATAATTTTAGCCCCAATGGCCGCCTGTATAGGTATTTCGAACTGCTGACGCGGAATTAATTCTTTTAATTTTTCACACATTTTTTTCCCAAAGTCATACGCATTGTTACGGTGAATGAGCGATGACAACGCATCCACAGGTTCGGAGTTCAATAAAATATCCAGCTTTACCAAATCGCTGGCACGGTAATCCACCGGTTGGTAGTCGAACGAAGCATACCCTTTCGAAATGGTTTTTAAACGGTCGTAAAAGTCAAACACAATTTCGCCCAGCGGCATGTCGAACATCAGCTCCACCCTGTCGGTAGTAAGGTACACCTGATTGGTAAGTTCTCCGCGTTTGCTGATGCACAAGGTCATGATGTTACCAACATACTCCGATTTGGTAATTATTTGCGCTTTAATATACGGTTCCTCTACCCTTTCCATCTTACTTGGATCCGGCAAATCCGAAGGATTATTCACAATCTGCATATCTCCTTTTGTAGTGTACGCATGGTACGAAACGTTGGGAACAGTGGTAATTACGGTCATTTTAAATTCGCGTTCCAACCGTTCCTGGATAATTTCCATGTGCAACATTCCCAAAAAGCCGCAACGGAAACCAAACCCCAACGCAGCCGACGATTCAGGCTCCCAGGTGAGTGATGCATCGTTCAGTTGTAATTTCTCCATCGAATAGCGCAGCTCTTCAAAATCTTCGGTATCTACCGGATAAATACCTGCAAACACCATGGGTTTTACATCTTCAAAACCTTGAATAGCTCCACTTGCCGGATTTGCAACGCTTGTTATAGTATCGCCCACTTTTACCTCGCGTGCCGATTTTATTCCCGAAATAATATACCCCACATCACCTGTGGTCACTTCGTCACGGGGTTCCTGTTTTAAGCGCAACACACCCACCTCATCGGCAAAATATTCGCTGTTTGTTGCCATAAACTTAACCCGTTCGCCTTTTCTTACTTTTCCGTTCACTATTTTAAAATAGGCAATAATGCCTCGGAACGAGTTAAAAACCGAATCGAATATCAATGCCTGTAATGGCCCATTAGGGTCACCTTTCGGAGCAGGAACACGCGCTACAATTGCTTTTAAAATTTCGTGCACCCCCAAACCGGTTTTACCCGAAGCAGGAATAATATCTTCGCGTTTGCAGCCCAGCAAGTCTACAATCTGGTCCTTCACCACTTCAGGTTCCGCACTCGGCAAATCTATTTTATTTAAAACAGGTATTATCTCTAAATCGTTGCCCAGCGCCAAATACAGGTTGGATATGGTTTGCGCCTGGATACCCTGTGCGGCATCCACAATAAGCAGGGCCCCTTCGCAGGCAGCAATGGAACGCGATACCTCGTACGAAAAATCAACGTGGCCGGGGGTATCAATCAGGTTTAAAATGTATTTTTTACCATCCAGTTGATAATCCATTTGAATGGCGTGGCTCTTAATGGTAATGCCCCGCTCCTTCTCCAGATCCATATCATCCAGCACCTGATCCTGCATTTCGCGCTTGTTAACGGTATTCGTATATTCCAGCAAACGGTCGGCAAGAGTACTTTTACCGTGATCGATGTGGGCAATGATGCAAAAATTTCTGATATTATCCATATAAGTTTCTTCCTTCTATAAAACGCGGAGTGCGAATTTACTAATAATCTGTGTATCATTTGCGGGTATAATGTTTAGCGGTGCTTTTGGGTAAGCCTGCCCGCATTTCTCAACTTCGCCCGAAATGACAGCAGTACGGTTGGGGTTTTTAAAGAAACGAGATTATTTCTTAAACTTCTTCTTTGGATTACGATTATGCTGGAAGATAGAGATTATAACTACCGTATTTATTTTTTCTTCTACTGTATAAATAACAGAATAAGGATATTTTTTTATAACTGCTTCGTGAAAAAATTTATATCTTTTTTTGTAGAGGAATGGATTTTTGCAAATCACCATTATTGCACTTTCTATGGAATATATAAAGTTTAACGCTGCCGCCTCGCTTCTTACTCCGTACCATTGTATTGATTGCTCGTACTCTTCCTGTGCTTTAGGCTCTACAATGTAGGTATACATAACTATTTTTTAGCCCTGCTTTTTAATAGTTTCTGTATTCGTGTTTTACTTTCGGCAGGTGTTAGCATTTGGGTTTTGCCCGATTTATAGCCTTCATAACGCTTGTTTAATTCAGCCTTAAATTCATCAGTATAGATGATTTCTTCTTCAATATCTGCCTGTATAATCGTATAAAAGGCTTTAATTTTTTTATCTTCTACATGGTCAATATATTTATGTAGTTTCTCTCTGAGTGTACTTACTGTTGCTCCCATACTATTACGTTTTGTAACAAAATTACTCATTTTATTTTTATCCGGGCTCGTCGCCCCATTGCAAACATGGCATGGCTTTAATGGTAATACACCTCTACCTTCTATAAAACACGGTGATTTTACGTCATATACAAACAAGAATCCTTAATTTAGCTTCAACAAAGTAAATTAAAACAACCATGAAAAAAGTAACAGGCATAGGGGGCATTTTTTTTAAATGCAACGACCCTAAAAAAATGAAAGAGTGGTACAAGACCCATCTTGGTTTAGATACCAACGATTATGGGGCCACTTTTGAGTGGAGAGAAGCTTCTGACACAACTAAAGAAGGTTCCACAACATGGGGCCCGTTTGCCGAAACAACAAAATACTTTGAGCCTTCGGCAAAAGACTTTATGATCAACTACAGGGTTGCCGATTTGGAAGCGCTGGTGGAAGAACTGAAAAAAGAAGGTGTAACTATTGTTGACAAAATAGAAGATTCCGACTACGGAAAATTTGTTCACATTATTGACCTGGAAGGAAACAAAGTTCAACTATGGGAACCTAAAGGCTAGGTAGCGATACAAAAGAAAGACATAAAATTAAAATATACTATCTTACCCTCCGCGCAGATTCTGAATCAAGTTCAGAATGACCTCGTGCGAAAACCAACATACTACTAACTAAAAAGCGGCCCCGTAAATAAAATTTACGGGGCCGCTTTTTAAACAACAAAACGAAAGTTTATTTATAAGCGTCGTTATGCACACTCTTCATAGCACGTCCTGAAGGGTCGTTAACGTTGGCCATTGATGCATCCCACGCCAACGCTTCGGGCGTACTGCAAGCTACTGATGGTACCGATGGTACACAGCTTGCTGCCGAATCGCTCGGGAAGTGTTTTGCAAATATGGAACGGTAATAGTACTCCTCTTTTGACATTGGCGGGTTGATAGGGAACTTTTTAGCCGATTCAGCCATTTCCTTATCGCTCACTTTTTGGTTCACCATTGCTTTTAACGAATCGATCCAGCTATAGCCCACACCGTCCGAAAACTGCTCTTTCTGTCTCCAGGCAACACTTGCCGGAAGATAGTCTTCAAACGCTTTGCGCAACACCCATTTTTCAATACGTCCGTTTTTCGACATTTTTTCTTCAGGGTTCAACCGCATGGCCACATCCATAAATTCTTTATCGAGGAATGGCACACGGCCCTCAACACCCCACGAAGCCAGCGATTTGTTGGCTCTTAAACAATCGTACAAATACAGTTTGTTTAATTTGCGTACGGTTTCCTCATGAAACCCCTGTGCGTTGGGTGCTTTGTGAAAATACAAATACCCCCCGAAAAGTTCATCGGCACCTTCGCCCGAAAGCACCATTTTTATTCCCATCGACTTGATAACACGCGCCATCAAATACATAGGTGTAGAAGCTCTTACAGTGGTTACATCATACGTTTCCAAATGGTAAATAACATCGTTCAACGCATCCAACCCTTCCTGAACGGTAAAATGTATTTCGTGGTGAACGGTACCCAAATGCTCTGCAACTTTTTTTGCTGCAACCAAATCAGGCGATTCTTTTAATCCCACTGCAAACGAATGCAGGCGCGGATACCAGGCTTCCTGCTGGTTATCACTCTCCACCCTGCGGGGTGCAAATTTTTTGGCAACGGCAGAAATAATAGACGAATCCAACCCGCCTGACAACAGCACTCCGTAAGGTACGTCCGACATTAACTGACGCTCAACCGCGGCCTCCAGTGCAGCACGCAACTCAGGTATGCTTGCCGGGTTGTTTTTAACGGCATCATATTCTGTCCATTCACGTTTGTACCATTTGGTCAATTTCCCGTCTTTACTGCTCAAATAGTGCCCCGGTAAAAATTCCTGGAACTTGGTGCAAACACCTTCCAATGCTTTTAGTTCGGAAGCCACATAAAAACTGCCTGCTGCATCCCAGCCCATGTATAAGGGAATAATACCCATATGGTCGCGGGCAACTAGGTATTCGTTCTTTTCAATATCATACAACGCAAACGCAAAAATACCGTTCAAATCCTCTAAAAAATTAATCCCTTTTTCGCGATACAGCGCCAAAATCACTTCGCAGTCCGAATGCGTTAAATATTCATAGTTTTTTTTGGTATTATTACGGATATCTCTGTGATTATATATTTCGCCATTAACGGCCAATACATGTTTACCATCTTTACTGTACAGCGGTTGTCCGCCCGACTCAGGGTCAACAATAGACAATCTTTCGTGCGAAAGAATGGCTTTGGAATTGCTGAAAATTCCTGACCAATCGGGACCGCGGTGACGAATTTTTTTAGACATCTCAAGTACCTGAGGTCTCAGCTTTTCAGCATCCGTTTTTAAATCAAAAACGCCTACGAATCCACACATAAATCTTAGAATTTTTTTTAGTTAATATTAATTACCCGATTTAAAAATCGGACTGCAAATTTACACAATTATAGCGTAACCGGAACGAAAAACTTACTCCGCCCCTTTTTTGAATTAAAACCGACACCTATTTAACCCGCAACTCAGGGAAAAATAAACAAACAGGAGCACTTTAATTACCTCCTAATACACATATTCTTTGTTTAAACATACATTTGGCCTTAGCCGACCCGTTTAACAAAAAACAAAAAGCAACGACAGCAGAACAAATTAAACAAGCTATTCAAGCCCCTGTCCAGATTCTCCACCTAATTTAAGGAAACAGACTTTATTATTCTTAATTTTTTAGGAGCAATGCTTACGTTTTTAAAATTATTTAATACATTTATCTCCGTTAATAGGATATTCATCTTAATTAATACATTATTTATCTTAAAACTGCCCCTCTCATGAAAAAAACACTATTGTTTGCCATTGCATGTCTGTTCAGCTTTTTAAGCATTTATGCCGAAAAAGACGACACCGCGTCGGCAACCACTTCAGTTGACACTACGTTATTGACAACTGATGAAATAGAAAGTGCCATGGTGTACCAAACCGGAAAAGTGGACCTGGAAGAAGGTAATGCAACACTTGATGTGCCAAAAGGTTTTCGTTATTTGGACCGCAAACAAAGTATGTATGTATTAAGTACGTTGTGGGGTAACCCGCCTGACAGCACCGTTTTAGGTTTGCTAATGCCGGAAGACAAAGGTGTTCTGTCGCAAGGAACATGGGCGTTTGAAATTAGTTTCGACCCAATGGGTTATGTTAAAGATGATGATGCGGACGATATTAATTACGATGATCTATTAAAGGACCTGCAAAAGGAAGCCACCGAGGCCAACCCCGAAAGGATAAAACAAGGTTATCCGCCTTTTGAAGTTATAGGCTGGGCATCGCATCCGTTTTATGACAAGAACAAAAAAATTCTTCACTGGGCCAAGGAAATAAAGTTTGGAACCGACAGCATTCATACATTAAATTATAATTTAAGGGTATTGGGCCGTAAGGGTGTTTTTATGCTGAATGCCATTGCCACCATTGACCAGTTGGGCGATGTGCAAAAAAACATAGGAAAGGTAATAAACAGTGTTGAGTTTAAAGCAGGCAGCAAATATGTGGACTTTAAGCCGGACATTGATAAAGTAGCTACCTGGACCATTGGAGGGCTTGTTGCCGGTAAAATTTTAGCCAAAGTTGGTTTTTTTGTGGTGCTTGCCAAATTCGGAAAAGTAATACTACTTGGATTAGCCGGCGCGGGCGCTGCCGTATGGAAATTTTTTACAGGCAAAAAAAACAAAAACGATAATTCTTCAACGGAGGAACCGGAAAAATTAGCTTAATTTTAAACATAGATACGCTTTAACAGGCTAGCAAAACAATGACAGCAGAACAAATTAAACAAGCTATTAAAGGCGAATGGGTGAGCATTGCTCCCGAAATTCGCCCAAGTGCCACAAAAAATGCTGACGGCACTTTAAAACCTTTTTACCTCACCCGCACATTTTCGTATGTACCGGGCGATAAATTTCAATTGGCTATAATTAATTTTGCCGACCCTAATGGAAAAGTGCCGTTAGCAAAACTACTGATCAAAGGCAGTATGGTTTGGCAAGGCGAACACCCCATTGCAGCAGGCGCACAAAAAGTTGATTTTATAGCCGACGAAGCGTATGAAGTAACACCGCTGCATACAGGATTTATGGACGTTTTGAACAACTATGCAAGCACGGGCTTTAACAAATGGGAACTGAATGTACCGCAAAGCATTTTCAAAAAAGCATTTGCACCTTTTGGTCTTGCCGAAGGGCAAATTTTTAAAGAATATGATTTAATTTATGTTTTTAATGAACTGCTGTTTTGGGGTGCAAGAAACATTGACGGACGCGGTTTTGATAAAGAAGAAAACAGACCCACCAACCTGCAAATCCCCTTGGTAAGGCGCAACTAAACAAAGCACTAATTAATATTCATATTATTCAATCTAACCATACGCGCAGATTCTGAATCAAGTTCAGAATGACCATCAGCGCAGTCATTCTGAACTTGATTCAGAATCCGTGCGTGGGGGCATAAAATATAACGCCTGCTTAAATTAATTATTTGTTAGTATCTGAAACAACCTTTTCTGCAAAAAGTTTCTCAACAAGCCCTTGTATCCTTGGCCCTACGATTAAAATAATTGGAATCACCACCAAATAAGCTATTCCCCACGACCGCAGCCAAATCTTAAAAAACTTGTCAATAAACCCAACATTTACCGAAATAAGTGTGAAGGAGATGATACCTGTTGTTACGATGCCCATGAGGAGGGCAAATACTATTTTAGCTTTCATTTGATTTAGGTTTTTAAATTGTTATTTATTACCGTTTATTTTAAAAATTTTGGGTTTGTTGGTTACGTTGTTCCCTCGTAAATAATGCAAACATTACACCCAGTAGCACAATTATACCAAGGAAAACAAATGCAAGTTGCTGCTGGTTCTTTATAATTGTTGTATTAATTACTCCGTAGCTGAACATTGAGGCAAGCACAAAAAGACTTCCGCCGGTAACACCACTCACAACACCTGCATTGGCAGTAAACCTGCCCAAACAATATGCAAAGCAGTTGTTGAATACAAAACCCGATGCAATGTGTATGCTCAGCGTAAACCCTACAAATGTCAATGCATTCTCCATAAAGAGCCCGGTAATGGCCATGGCAGATACCAGCAGGGCCTGTATGATCAAAGCGGCCACTATTTTCGAGGTCAGCGATTTGCTTATTAACGACTTGGAGATTATTCCACCCACCATTAGCGCCGCCCCCGATAACAAGGAGCTATAACCCGTGAGTACTGCTGAATGGTGATATACATGTTCTATAATAAAAGGGCTGACCATACCATATATTACAACAAGGGCATAGCTTAATGCGATAATCGTTAAACCATACACATAATCTCTTGTTCTTAAAATACCAGAATAAACATGGAGGATTGAGTTGACCTGAAATGGTTTAAAATTCTTTAGCGACTCTCCACCGAATAAAAGTTCAAGCACGAATATCGCCAGGGTGAGTATTCCAAGAAAATGAAAGTTCGATTGCCAGCCGAACCAAACTTGCAAATACCCTCCTATAAATGGTGCCAATATAGGTGCCGTTGCCCATACAATAGAAAAAAGGCTTATGTAGTTTTTGAGTTTATCGCCGCTGTACATGTCCACAAAAAAAGCACGCTTACCAACTACAATAACCGAAACGGCAATACCCTGTACAATTCTTAAAAAGTAAACGAGCTCTATTCTGTTGGAGAAGCCTATTGCGAAACTGGATAAGGAAAAGATAAGTATGGCAACAAGAGACATCCGGTATCTGCCAAAGCTATCGAGCAAACTACCCACAAATAATTGACTAAGGCCTGCACTTATCATAAATAATACAATGGTTAACTGTACTGCCGGACCGTTTATGTTAAAATGAGTAACCATGGACGGTAGAGATGGTATATATATGTCCGTTGCAAACCCTGATAACGGTATCAATGCAAATGAAAGAATCGTTCTGATCCGTAAGTTCTTTTCCAGAACACCAGTGCTATTGGGTATAACCAGCACCGTATCGTTTATTGTTTTCATTTTTGTTGGTTTTAGTTTTTTAACTTGTCTCCTTGTCATTTATTACTGTTTATTTTAAAAAGATTGGAATACCCTCTTGCTATCAGCCTTGTTCTATCGGCGTTCCACACTTCGCATTGCGCATTTACCATTTGTTTTCCTTTTTTTATTACACTGGTATCGGCTATAATAACATCACCTTCGCGAACGGACGAAAAATAATCGATCACATTATTGATGGTGGTGTAAAAGCCGTCTTCGTTAAACGAAAACATGGTGGCGCCTATCACATCATCTACAATGGCCGCCGTTACCCCGCCATGCAAACCACCTATGGGGTTGGTCATATCTTTTCGTACCACGTATTTAAACGATAACTTACCTTGTTCTGCCGACAATATTGTTGGCCTTAGCCAATAGCTAAGCGGAGAAGGCGACTGCATGAATTCTCTGCCTATTTGTTGGCGAAGAACTTCCAATTGATTAATTGTTTCCATATTCATTGTTTTTTTAATTGTTCACACTTATATAATATACCAATCGGTATATTTTTGGTCAAAAAAATCACTTCTTCATTTCTTCGTTCACCATTTTAACAATCCTGTCCAGCGCTGCAAACAGGCGATCGCGATCATTCTCTATTTTAAAAAGCATGATGCCGCCTTCTATCAACGTAATTATGGAGTACGCATATTCCATAGCCGATATGTTCTTTTTAAACTCCCCGTTTTGTTTTCCTGTTTCAATAATTTCAGTAAACAGTTGCGCCCATTTTTTAATACTTGTTTGAACATGCTTTTTTAAAAACGGCAAATTATCGTCAGCTTCAACCGAGGCATTTAAAACGGGGCAGCCTCCTCTTTCAAACACCTTTTGCCAATTGGTACGGTAATAATTGGTAAAAGCAATTAATTTACCGGTTGCCGATTCCTGTTCATTCATAACATCAACAAACTTTTTAAACACCCAACCGGTATTGTATTGATAAACGGCCACGGCCACCTCATCCTTGTTTTCGAAATTACCATAAATGGCACCTTTGGTTAAACCCGTTACCTGTATAAGGTCGGTTAACGATGTGCCCGCATACCCTTTTTTATTGAATACAGGCGCAGCTTTATGAATAATGAATTCTCTTGTTTTTTCGGCTTTGGATAACATCGTTGATAAAATTATAGTACAAATATAAACAAAAATATACCGTTCGGTATATTTTTTAATTATTTTTTTATTAACACTTTTTTAATATGCTTCAATGGAATATTCTTTTTACTTTTATACTACCAGTAGTTAACTGGTAAACAACTAAAACCGAATCAACATGAAAAACATACTAGAAACAACTGCCAAGGACGAGATCCTGAACAGAATAGACAAACTTGCCCCCGATGCAAAGGCTCAGTGGGGTAAAATGAATGTGAACCAAGGGTTGCGGCACATGGCCATGGCTTTTGACATACCAACAGGCAAACTTGACCCTACTCCATCAAAAGTACCACCCATGCCCAAATGGATGCTAAAATTTTTTCTGACCAGCGTAAAACCACCAAAAGGCGGTGCCGAAACTTTTAAAGAGATGAACATTGTTGCCAACGGAGTAAACCCGGCGGACTTTGAAGCGGAACGTGCCAATTTAAAAAATGCCATTGAACATTTTTCAAAAGCTGCTTCATTGATACCCGAAAATAAACTGGCGGGCAAGTTCAGCAAAACCGATTGGGGAAAAGTTAATTATAATCATACCGACCACCACCTGAGGCAATTTGGCGCTTAAACAGGGAACTATTTTGTTATATGAATGAAAGACGTAATTAAAAAACTAAAGTTTAAAGCCAATGGTGTTGTAATAAATGCACCGGCATCGCTGGAAAAAGAGTTTGTAAAATTGGGCTTCGCCAACGTGTTGGACAAAAAAATGAAAAGCGAAAACACACTTTTGTTTGTAAACAACAACAAGGAATTTTCAGCTTTTTTAAGCACCCAATTAAAAAACATTGTTGCGGACAGTGTGTTTTGGATCGCCTATCCCAAAGGCACTTCCGGTATTAAAACAGACATTAACCGCGATATACTTAGAGTGGCCGCCGAAGAATTTGGCATTACAACCGTAACGGCAATTTCTATTAACGACACCTGGAGCGCATTGCGGTTCAGGCCTATTGATAAGGTTGGGAAGTAGTTGTAAAAATAATTCTCCCTGTTACAAGCGGCTGTTTGTTTTTATTATTTGAACATGCCTCTTAACGGAAAGGAGATACTATTTCTTTTTCGAAACGTTCTTATCTAAAAATTTGGAAACAGCATCGTTCCAATCGTCAATCGCGGTTGCTCTCCGTTTATTTAAATCGGCATTAATTTTATTATACTCGTCCGATGCTTTGTTATAACTTGCAACGGCATTATTAAACTCATTTACTTCATCCGAAGTTAAGTTCTTTCCTTTTTTATCGGTAGCTATTTTCAGTTTTTCAAATTTCTCTTTTTCCAAATAAAAATCAATCAACTTACTCACTTTTGTATCGGCTTCGTAATTGTAAAAATCCAACACCTTTGTGCAAGACGACTTTAAGCTGGAATTGTTTTTATACGGTTTAATGTCCTTTAGCTTTAATTTGGCCTCAGTCGACAATTTCGATAACGCTTCCTGATTTTGTTTCATCGCATTAATATCCGATTTGTTTTGAGCATCCATTAAATAGGCCTCTTGTTTGTAAGGCTTAAAAAACACCAAATAAATTTGGTTATAAAACTTAAAAACCTCACCTGCTTTTTCTAATTTTTCAGATGTTTCATCCGTTTTTTTAACCAACGTAATATTGTTTTGGGCAGCAAATTTTTCCTGCGCAGCAACCAACATATCATAAGCCGCATCCAGCTTATCGTTTGCTATTTGCTGGGCCAGCATGTAGGCCTCCATTCCATCGTACGACTGTTCTGCAACTTCTTCCAGGTCCATAATTTTACCATAGTCGTTATTCAGTACCAAATAACTTAACTCCAAATAACTAACGGTAGAATCTCTGTAAGCAGCATCGCCATTGAACGGTTGCATGCCTTTTACCCTTTTTAAGGCATTTCGGTTTGCCGTCAGCATCTGTTTGCGTTGCCCGTCTATGGCACGCGCTTTTTTGTTATGAGCCACGGCCCTGGTATAATCCCAGGTTTCTTCCGAAATTTTATTGAACTCATTACTTATTTTTTCCATGTATTGATGAGCAGTTTCGGAAACACCTCTTACAGAGATGAACAATAAGGCTGTTAAAATTGAATATCTGAAAAATTTATTCATCGATATTATGTTTTATTTGGTCAAAGATATTAAATCGTTCATGATAAAAAAACTTTCATTTATAAAAATGTCTTCTTCAATAGATTCCCTGATTTTTGAGTTGAACTCTTTTTTTTGCTCGTTCACATTTGTTATTTTATTATCAAATGTATTGTCAACACATTTTACAACATTGGTCCTTGCCTTAGATGCGCTTACAAACGATTGATATAATTGTTCGGTTGTTTTTTTATACTGTTTAAACTCATTGTACTTTAAAACAATTTTTTGAGTGTTATTCATAAATAAAAGCAAGGAGTCGGAACTTAGTTTAAGTTTTTTAAAATCGGCTGAATTATCTACACGTACTTTCGAATTTTGCTGAACGGTTGCCATATCAATCGGCGGCCTTGGCTGATACACCACATTTTTTACTATTGTTTCGGCGCTTAAAAAATAATGCTCCTTGTTTTCTTTGTAGTTTGCATACCCCGGAATTCCCGGCAATACCACATCGGGTATAACACCAATACCTTGGTGAGAGGTGCAATTTAACCTGTAAAACATGGCATGGGTCACTTTTATAAAATCGGTGGCCTTTTTCATGCTTTCCTCCGATTTCAATGCATTGGTATCTAACGGTATCACCACCTGGGCGCTTCCTTTACCATAACTTGTTTGCCCCACAACCAGCCCCAAATTATAGTCTTTTACAATGTTGCAAAACAATTCCGATGCCGATGCGCTTGTTTCGTTTATCAATACCACTATGGGTTTATGAAAAATAGAGCCCCTGTTAAAGTCTTTATACAAATGGGGCTTTTTATTTTTTTCTTTGTAAATAAACAACGGCCCTTCGTCAATGAATATGCCTGCCAAATTCATTGCTTCCGACATGGAACCTCCTCCGTTATTTCTCAGATCAATAATTAAACCCTTAATCGTGTCCCCTTCCAGTTTAAGAATTTCTTTTGCAACATCGTTGGCACAACCCGGAGAATCGCCATCCAACATATCGGTATAAAAACTTGGTAAAGAAATGTACCCGATATTGTTAGAATTATTTTTTAAAATATACCCTTTTATCGTGTTTTCTTCCGATACGGTTTTTTGTTTTATCAACTTAACGGTTTTTTAATTGCCCGTTTTGTTTTTTCAACGTAATGGTTAATTTACTGCCTATTGATTTATCCAAAATGTCCTGAACTTCCTCCGCCGTTTTGCCATCATTGGTTATGGTGGTATTATCAATTGTCAACGAAATAAATATATCACCGTCATTAATGTTGTTGCTCATCCATGCCGATCCCCCGGGTGTTATATCTGCAACAATTATAGTACCGCTTTCATCCTGATCGAGATAAAACCCGAATGTTTCTACCTGTTTCGACAGGTGTTGCGAAAATTGTTTGTTTTGTTGCTGGTTAAAATAATTGGAGTGGGGGTCGTATCGCAAAGCAATTGCATTTAACAGCGAAGCCTCAATGGTTGCAGGAGCCACGCTAATTAAATTTTTCACTTTTTTTTGAAAATTGAGTATAATGTCTTTCGAAAAATCCTGCGATTTTTTAATAAACTCGGCTTCGGTATATTTTTCATACCCATCCGTATTTACAACCCTTTCCATACAATGGTTCTTTACATTTTTTTCTATCCTTTTTGCATGCTTTTTTAAATTGGGAGAATAATATACAGGCGATGAAAACGGTGTTGAATACAATGTATCATTTTCGGTGAAATCAAGCTTTTTAACCAACATGGCCGCCAAAATCGAATCCATTGAATTTAACGCAACCAAATAAACGGTCAATACTTTGTTGGCAAAATCGTTGTTGTTTTTATAGATCAAATTATAAAACTCAGCGCTGTTCTCTTTTAACTGGTTGATGTCCGTACCCTTTAAAATAAACCCGTTCTCGTCTATCTCATTAATAAAAAGATCAACCGTTTCGGCGCCGGTCGTTTCATTTATTGATATTGGTTTTAAATGGTAAACATTAAATGTGCCTATTAATTTTTGAGCCTTTGACGAAAAGTCGTTTAATTGCGCTATTGATACTTGTGAGATGAAAAATAAAACTGACAGAGACAAACAGCGCACTTGGGTCATCGTGGGAAAATAAATTACAGTGATGCGATAGCCAAAATTTTGCACTAAAGTAATTAATTTATTGCAAGGTGATGCAAAAGCATCGGCGCAGGCATAAAGCCTGCGCCGATGCTATCGTTTTTATTTTAACTACTAAATCCAACTGAACAATTTCATAATCTTCCAATCCACCATCAGCTAATCAGTATATCGAAACAAATCAATACCCATTCCTGCTCGGTGGCCTTACGCCATACCGCAGTGGATGCTTTTTCTTTACCTTGTTGCTTATATAATCTGCATATTCTTTGGCAAAGGCCGAGCAAAGAAAATACCGTGTCAGGTCAACAAAATGTCCGTAAGGTTCCACTTTTGTTTTGGTAACAGGGTCAGTAATCTTTGTTTTATTAACCCCTCCGTTCTTATCTTCCTGCGCATTTTCAAAATCGGTAATAGCAACATGGCAATTGCTGTCCACTTTTAAATCTATCCCGTAATCGTTATGTGCCAAAATGTTGTTAAAAAATTCGAACGAATCTTTTACCGATGGTTTTCCATCCAACGTTTTGCGTGTAGGGGTCAACTCCTGCAATTCATTCATCACCAGCCTGAACAAATCGTGCCCGTGTTCCTGCTTTACATCGTCCTTTTGGCTCGTCGGGTCGCCACCAACGTATATTTTGCCCTGGTGCCGCCAATAATACAACATGCGTTTAATTTCGTTGCAGATGTGCCTCAAGCGGTTGTCGGGGTGCCGGGCGGCAATGTAATGGATCATGCGGGCCGTTTTCTGGTCGTGCCCGATCTGAAAAAACCCGCAGGCAAAATAGGGCGCCGTGTTCTCGTCGAACGACAGATACACGGCAAGGTCAGGGTTGTACGGAAAATTGCCCGTGTGCAGTTCCGACTTCCAGCACTTTAATATTTCGCCGCCATACACCGTTTTTCCCCATTCGCCCAGCACGTTCACTTTATAGCTGTTGTAATTTTGTGCCTGCAGTTGTTTGTATTCGGCAATGCTGTTCTCATCAAAAAAACCATACGTACCGCAGGGGCTGCCGCTTACCCAGTAATTATCCTCATAAGTGGTTTTTATTAGTATGGCCCTGCCGCAGGCCGACCGTTTTACAAAACTACTCTCGCAGGGCAATTGGTAATGGGTGGGTTGCCATTCGTACCTGTCCACTAACGCGGTTTTTACCCAACTGTTCTCGTCCACGGGGTTCCAACTGGCGAATATTTTTTGTCCCTTTATTCCGCGCAACGACAAGTTAAATTGTTCATATTCGCGTTGGTCGAACTGGTTCAACTCGTCTAGATACAAGTACTTGTAGCCCTCAATACCTTTTGCTTTTTCCGAACTGTCCAGGCCCTTCATATAAATTCCGGTACCGTTATAGCACCTCAACGAAAATAAATATTTTTTAAATGCAGGTTCTATCCACATGGTGCCTAATGCCTTATCAAACGATTGTTTTAAGGTGCTTTGCAACGTGTTCGATTCTTTGCGAAACACCATGGAACTGCCTTTATTTATTACCGACTGGTGCGCCAGCAATTGGGCAATGGACAATGTTTTTCCACTGCTTTTGCCGCCATACACCAGCACGGTGCGTATGCTATCGTCTTTTAAAATGTCGTGCAAAATAAAAAACAAGGGGTTGAACCATTTTTTAGAAAAGCGTATCACCTGATTTTTCGATTTCCGATTGATTGATCTCCAATTATATCAACACATGAACACATCCATTCATCAGCACATCAATACCTATTCCTCAAACACCGACTCCTCGTACAGATCGAGCCCGAGTTTTTTGGGTTGCACAACAGGTTCGGTACGGTCGTTATAGCCCCGCTTTTTGCCTTTTGCTTTTAAATGAAAAATAATGGCCCTGTCCGAAGGAGGTACCTGGTAAGCCCCGCTTTCGGGGTTGTTTTTGTCAACCAGCACTTTAACGCCCATTATTTTTTCAAACAGTTTGCTTTCGCTAAGATCTACCGCCTCCTCTTCCACATCGTTTACCGATGCCCTGTAAACGGGGTCGTTCTTTAACCAGTTGTAATGCGTTCGACGCTCAATTCCTACTTTTTTACAGGCAGTGGTAACTATACCTAATGACAGTTCGAGCGCCTTTAACATTTCTGCTTTTTTTCCTTCGGGATATTGATTCATGTTTAAACGTATTTAGAGTTTGTTTCCATTAATTTTTACAAATCTAAATGCTGTTTTACCTCTTGTCGTTTTTTTGATTCAAAATGTATTTAATGAAAATTAAAACCAATCGCACTTTAAAACCACTAAGGCGCTAAGGGCACTGAGAATACTGAGTTTTTTATCGTTTCGGTTTTGTCATGCTGACGAAGGAAGCATCCATATACCCCGTTAACCGTAGGTGTATGATAATAAAGATTTAAAAGTGGTTAAAAAAGTTCGCCGTAGCGAGACGCTAAGATTAACGGGGGATGAAAAAAGGTGTTGTTAATTAACCCACACACAGATTCTGAATCAAGTTCAGGACCTGTTCAGAATCTGCGCGGAGGAAAACAACGGTAAAAACAAATTAAACGTACCGTCATTCTGAACGAAGTGAAGAAGCCAGAGAAGTGTTTCACCCCGTTAACCGTAGGGTGTGATAATAAATATTAAAAGGTGGTTAAATAGAATGAAGAGAAGTTCGTCGTAGCGTCTCGCTACGACGCTTTTAACAAGACATCTCGCCTTAAAAAAATCGGAAGAGCTGAATATAAAAATGCCGGAGGCAAGGCTAAAGCAACCGTAGCGAGGACGCTACGGTTAACAGAGCAGATCAGGACAACCAGAAGAAGTACCAGCAGTTGTTACATGACTGTGTTCATATTATGTTTATTTAATTGCAATCATCATTTTAGTTATTTGTTTACCACTACTATTAGCAATTGTAAAGTAATAACTTCCGGCAGAAAGATTATCTGAAGAATAGTTTATGGTGTTAATGCCTGAAAAAGCATTCACAACGCTTCTATAAAGTTCTCTTCCATAGATGTCATTAATATAAAAATCTACATTCCCTGTTTCAGGTGTTGTAAACTTAACAGTTACATCATTACTAAATGGATTAGGGCTGCATTGAACAATATTTAACGTAGTTGTATCAAAGGTCTCTATCCCCAAAACGGAACTATTATTAACCGTAAACACCATTGTATCAGCCGTATAATTTGGAGAGTAGGTTTGAAGTTCCTGAGGTCCGTATTGGAGAGTATTGATAACACCATAGTCAGTTACTTTAAACTCAGTATAATACCTTTGATTGTTAACATTAGGCAAAGTACCTGATACTACAAAACAACCGATCTCACCGGGATAAAAAATACAATTAGGTCTTCCGCATTGATAGGATAAACCTGGAGGAAGATTAAGAATACCGGTTAAAAAACTGCTGTCAATATAAACCACCATGCCTTGTTTGTTGGTATAGGTAAATGGTACTGAATAGGTAAAAGTTTGGTTGATGGTTAAATTACTCGTATCAACCGGAGGTAATGACTTAGGAAAAATTCCGGGAGTTGCCAATGTAATAGACGGATCTGGAGAACATGTGTTAGCAGGGGGAGTAGTATAAACCACTTCATTGCTATAAACAGTGCCATTAGCATTGGTTGCGTATGTACGCACATAATATGTTGTGGCCGGTAGTAAGCCCGTTATGGTATCGGTAAATACAGCGGTTCCGCCTGCATCAGTTGTTTTAGTTGTAAGAGCTGTTGTTGGATTAGGGGATGTACTCCAAATGGTACCTTTAGCCGTTACCGGAAGGCCTCCATTAATTGTAACGTTGCTTTTTACCATAGCAGTAGCCGTATTAATAACATGAACAGTAGTGGTATAGGTAACAGTAGCTGTTACAGTAACACTAATAGTGTTAGTAGATATAACTGTTGCAGTGCTTGCGCAAGCAACATTAGATGTAAGCACACAGGATACAGCGTCTCCATTTGTAAAACCTGATGAGGTATAAGTGGCGCTATTGGTTCCAACATTAACATTGTTCAATTTCCATTGGTAAGCCGGGGTACTACCACCGTTAGTTGGCGTAGCGCTGAATGTTATAGACTGGCCTGCTGACGTTGGATTTGAACCTGAAGTAATAGCTATAGAAACAGAAGGTGTTACAGTAGGTGTAACATTCATGGTAATAGAATTAGATGTTGATGTTAAACTGCCGCAAGATAAGGTGGTTGTCATACTGCAACTGACTACCTGCCCGTTTGTTAATGCAGTTGAAGTATAAGTAGGACTACTAGTTCCCACATTTCCACCATCCACCATCCACTGATAACCTGATGTTGCTCCGCCGTTGGTTGGTGTGGCTGTAAACGTTACAACCGTTCCCGCACAAATAGAATTTGAACTCCCTACAATCGTTACGGAAGATACAACAGTGTTAGTGGTAACACTTATGGTAATGGTGTTGGAAGTGGCTGTTGCAGTATTTGTACAATTAGCATTTGAATTAAGTACACATGCTATAACATCTCCATTAGCCAAACTTGATGAGGTATAGGTAGCACTACTGGTTCCTGTACTTGCACCATTTACGGTCCATTGGTAAGTTGGTGTTGTTCCGCCATTGGTTGGAGCAGCAGTAAAAGTAATCGATGAACCGGCACAAGTTGGGTTACTACCGCTCGAAATACTTATTGAAACAGCAGGCGTTACAGTTGGTGTAACATTCATCGTAATAGAATTAGATGTAGCAGTTATTGGATTTGCACAATTGGCATCAGATGTTAGTTGGCATACTACAATATCTCCATTAGCCAAACTTGTTGATGAAAAAGTGTTGCTATTGGTCCCTACATTTGTATTATTTACAGTCCATTGATACGCAGGTGTTGTACCACCATTAGTTGGAGCAGCAGTAAATGTTATTGACTGACCTGTACAAGTTGAATTGTTTCCTGAGGTAATAGCTATTGAAACAGCCGGTATAATAATTGGATTTACTACAATGGTTTGGGTACCTGTGCTTGAACAACCGTTAGTTGTACCCGTAACAGTATAAGTGCTGGTACCCACTGCAGGAACAAATGATGTTCCATCTGTTACACCACCGCTCCAGGTATAGGAGGTTGTCCCGGCACCGTTAAGAGTAATAGCCGTGCCCGAACATACGGTTGCCGAAGGTGTTACACTTGAACTTACCGCTGGAATTGGATTTACCACAATGGTATGGGTACCCATACCCGAACAGCCGTTGCTTGTGCCTGTAACGGTATAAGTGCCGGTACCCACAGCAGGGGCAAAAGACGCTCCGTTTGTTACACCACCGCTCCAGGTATAAGAGGTTGCCCCGGTACCGTTAAGAGTAACAGATGTACCGAAGCATACGGTTGCCAATGGGGTTACGGTTGAACTTACCAAAGGGATCGCATTTACCACAATGGTTTTGGTACTTGTGCCTGAACAGCCATTAGTTGTACCCGTAACTGTATAAGTAGTGGTACCCACGCTAGGAACAAAAGACGTTCCATCTGTTACACCACCGCTCCAGGTATAGGAGGTTGCTCCGACACCGTTAAGAGTAACAGCCATGCCCGAACATATGGTTGCCGATGGCGTTACGGTTGAACTTACTGACGGAAGCGGATTTACCGTTAAATTGGTCGTTACAACACTATCACATCCCCTGTAAGAAGTTAACGTATTGGTAAAAGTACCAGTAACAGTATAGGTAGTGGTACCAACGGTTACGCTTTGCCCCGCACAAATAACAGGCGACTGTGTGAACGTATTTGAAGGTAACACCGTTAAGTGAGTAACAACAACACTATCACCACAACCAACAGACGAGGTGAGCGTATTGGTATAAGTACCTGTAGCGGTATACGTATTAGGTCCAACGGTTATACTTTGCCCCGGACACAATGTCGGCGATTGGTTGAAAGTGCTGTTTGCAGGGTAAACGGTTAGTTTAGTTATTATTGTACTATCGCAACCATTGCTTGCAGTAAATGTATTGGTATAGGTTCCGCTTACAGTATAGGTACTACTGCCAACAGTAACACTTTGGCCCGAACAAACGGTTGGTGATTGAGTATGTGTATTTGCAGGTAATACGGTTAAGTTAGTGGTTACCGTACTGTCACAACCATTCACCTTCGATGTTAAAGTAGTTGTAAAAGTACCGCTAACACTGTAAGTAGCAGTTCCAACCGTTACGCTTTGTCCCGCACAAACGGTGGGCGATTGAGTATGTGTATTTGCAGGTAACACGGTTAATTTGGTGGTTACTACACTATCACAACCCTTGTAGGACGTTAACGTATTAGTATAAGTACCGCTAACACTGTATGTACTCGTTCCAACAGTTACACTTTGGCCGGGACAAACTGTAGGTGAAATAGTATTCGTAACGGGAGTACAAGGCGTTATACAGGCGCAATGGTTTTCTGACCAGCTTTTTCCGGCGGGACACTGAGGAGGGTAAGAAATAGGGCAAATGGTTACGGTATACGTGTAATTTTTAGTTATTCCGCCTACCACTACGTTATTTACATGAACCGTATAAGCAAGGTCAATCGCACTGTCGGTAACTATACCCGTTGGTCGCCATACTATTGTATTGTCCCCGTAACCATTATCCAATGTCTCCAAAGTAGTCGGGACATTGGCTCCCGAATTATCTGTCATTTGTACGGATGTATTTGTAAAATCTGCACCATCAGCTCCAAATGACCATCTGTTAGAAGTAGGAACAAGTGGAGCGGGAAAAAAACCGGCAGAAGGATATGCAACATAATTTACCGGAGATGCTGCCGAAGCAGAAGTAACTACCCATAATGCGGAAGATTGTATTGTTGAACCCATTCCATAAGGTCCTTGACTTCTGCTGAATATGATCCATCTTCTATGTCCCGTAAAATAATTGTTATTACCAGCATCATCCATCCATTCAGATACTGCATTTGACGAATGGGTGGTTTTGCCTAAAGCCAGATTCGACCACCTAGCAGCGGTATGTCCTGAGTCAGTATAACACTTCCACGTCGTAGGAGGAAAATGACTTAATTGATTATTTGCATTCATAATTAATGCTGCTTTTTGGCACATTGCATTTAATGAATCAACAAAGGATGCATAGCTCATAGTATCCGGAAGCCCTACCAATTCCCTGAAATAATTTATACGCGCTACAGTTCTCTTTTTTGCAAGCGTTGATATAGTGCCGGCATTACAGGTAGCAGTATCACCTGTCCATACCAATTCCGAATCGGAAACAGTAGAAGTTAAGTATTTATTGTAATAATTGTTTACCATTATTGCTCGAGGACATGTAGAAGTTACAGCATCAATTTTGGCAGCAGGAGTAGTAACACAAACTGTGAATGTAGGGGTACTCGTAGAACCATTATACTCATATATGCGAATATAATAGGTATTTCCGATTGTTAGATCACCAGGGCTAACCACTAAGGTCGCTCCGGCAGAGTCGGCTGTGCCACAGTCTATGTTTGTTCCGTTACAAGTACCGGAACGTACATCTATCACAGCTTGAAAAAAAGGAGATCCTGTTACTGTAATATTATGATCCGTTGAAGAGGCAACAAATTTATACCATACATCACTAGTTGGATTTACCCCTGTATAAACTGCTGCTCCATTCGCTCCTATATCTCCTGCCGCGTCAAAACCATAGCAGGTTATTACAGGTAATGATTGTGTTGCATACTTCACTGTACCAGAAACAGCTCCTGTGCATGTAGAATTAGTACTTACTGTGAGAGCAGTGGCACCCGGGCAATCATCGTTGGAAGGAGGCTGCAATGTTGTTACACAAATTGTAAATGCAGTACCTGTGGAATTGTAATAATATACCCGAACATAATACGTGTCGCCCACTGTAAGACCTGTTGCATTAATCACAGCCGTATCGGTACTTATTGCGATGTTACAATATATACCTGTTCCGTTACAAGCACCCGAACGTAAATCTGCTATTACATTGTCATTCGAAGAACCTGCTACTGTAATAGCATGTTGTGTTGCTGTGGCAACAAAACTGTACCATACATCATTGGCAGTACTACTTCCACAATCAGTCGATGCAATTGATTGTGTTGCATTTGCAGTCGTTCCGGCGGTTGCCCCCCCGCATGAAGAAGTGCTGCTTACCGTTAACGTAACAGCACCCGAACAATTATCGTTAGCTGGAGGAATTAGAGGAGTTGGGGTGGTCACACAAATTGTAAATGTAGCCGCTCCTCCCTGATAATTATAAATTCTCACGTAATAAGTACTATCTTTTTTAAGAGCTGTATCATTGACAATAGCTGTTCCCCCTGAGGTGAATGTCATATTACAATTAATATTAGTACCATTACACGTACCAGAACGTAAATCAATCACCATTACACTACCTGTTGACCCGGTTACTGAAATCTTATGTGTAGTTGAAGTAGCTACAAAACTATACCATACATCGTAAGCAGAACCGGCCGTATTACCATTACAATTTAACGGGGGTAGAGATTGTGTTGCATTTTGCAAGTTTCCTGTTGTTGTTGTTGTACAGTTTGTACCACTATTTACCGTTAAAGTAATGGCCCCCGAACAATTATCATTAGCCGGAGCTTGTGCAACTATCGTTGAGCTTGCTAAAACCGATAAAGTAAGCAGAAAAAGTAATTTTTTTCTCATGTTCTGTTTAGATTAATAACAAAAAGTTTCGACAAATATATGTTTTTTGTGCATCAGGGAAGTTAATAAACAATTTAAATAAGTGCCTTATAAAATAATAAACGGAATAAATAACCTTATAGGGGGGAGAACAATAAATTATTTTAATTATTAAAACATGAACAGCTGTATTTTAATAAAACAACAAAAAGATAAGTTGTTCGTTTATAGTGATAGAAATTTTATGTAACATTCTATAACCTGAGTTCGGGTTATAAAGCAACCGGTAGCGATACGTTACGGTTAACAAGGGTAAGGGAGACGAAAAAACCTGTTGTTAGTTAACCCACACACAGATTCTGAACAGGTCCTGAACTTGATTCAGGATAAATTCAGAATGACAGCGCGCGTTGGTCATTCTGAACTTGATTCAGAATCTGCGCGGAGCAAAACCCGCAGTCACGAGTGAAGACACTCGCGACTAGTAGGCTTTTTTGATTCGATTATCGCTTACCTGATTTTCAATTATTGAATAATTTATACGTAAATTGTAAATATTTGACAATGTGGTTATTATAAAAAATGGAGGGGGGAAATTTCCCTATAGTGTGTATTTTGTGTATTTTGAAAAATAAATTAGGGCGAGGCGCTATGGTTAACGGGTATATGGATGCTTACTTCGTCAGCATGACAAGCGAACGGAAGTTTGCCAACACACAGATTCTGAATCAAGTTCAGAATGACCAACACGCGCAGTAATTCCGAACAGGTAGTCATAAAACAACTTAGTTCTTCAGCAGGCCGCTTTTCTTTAACAGCGATCTGGTGGAAGGCTCCTGCCCCCTGAACTTTTTGTACAGTTGCATGGGGTGCTCACTCCCTCCTTTGGATAAGATGTTTTCCTTGAACTTGTTGGCTGTTTCCTTATTAAACACGCCTGTTTCGAGGAAAAATTCAAATGTATCGGCTTCCAGCACTTCGGCCCATTTATAACTGTAATAACCAGCTGAATACCCGCCGTGGAAAATATGCGAAAAGGCACAGGAGGTGTTTATGCCTTTGAGCGGCGGAAATAAGTCGGTTTCGCGCGTGGCAGCGGCTTCAAAATCGGCAACCGACGTTAGGGGTTTATCCGTGATGGTGTGCCAGGCCATGTCTAATTTACCCAACCCTACCTGGCGAACGGTTTGGTAACCGCTTAAAAAGTTGGCACTGTCTTTTATTTTTTGTACCAACTCAATAGGTATGGGTTCATTTGTTTTATAATGGTTGGCAAACAAGTCCAAACACTCCTTTTCGTAACACCAGTTTTCCATCAGTTGCGAAGGCAGTTCCACAAAATCCCAAAATACGGATGTGCCGCTTAAACTTTCGTAATAACCGTTTGCCAGCATGCCGTGCAGGGCATGGCCGAATTCGTGAAAAAGGGTGGTCACTTCTTCAAACGTAAGCAGCGACGGTGTGGTGCTTGTAGGTTTTGTAAAGTTGCAAACAATGGATATCAAGGGGCGCTGTTCGGCGCCGTCGTACTTGTTTTGTCCGGCAAAAGCGGTCATCCACGCGCCGTTTCGTTTACTCGGCCTCGGAAAAAAGTCGGCATAAAATATAGCAAGGTGTTTCCCGTTCTCATCTTTTACCTGGTAGGTTATTACATCTTTGTTGTATTTTTGAATGTCGTCGCGTTTTTCAAACGTAATGCCATACAGCTTTTCAGCGGTTTTAAATACGCCATCCACCACTTTTTCCAACTGAAAATAGGGTTTTAACAGTTCATCGTTAATGGCAAATTTTTCGTTCTTCAGCTTTTCGGAATAGTACGAAAAATCCCAGCGTTCAATAGGATTTGGTCCGCCCAGTTTGGTACTCAGTTCCTGAATTTCCTTTAATTCGTCCACAGCAACAGGTTTGGCAAATTGCAGCAATTCGTCCAGCAGCTTGTATACCTTTTCGGGTGTTTCGGCCATGCGTTCTTCTAACACACTATCTGCATGCGATGTATAGCCCAGTAAAGCGGCTCTTTTATGCCTCAGTTCGGTGATCTCAATTACTATTTTTTCGTTGTTGTATTCGTTGGCCTTAAACGCGCGCGAATTAAAGGCCATGTACAGTTGTTGCCTCAGCTCCCTTACTTCGGAATACATCATAAACGGTAAATACAAGGGATAATCCAATGTGAACAACCATCCTTCTTTTTTTCCTTTTTCTTCGGCAGTCATCCGGGCGGCCTCAACAATTCCTTCGGGTAGTCCGGCCAGGTCTTTTTTATCGGTAATCAGCAATTCAAGCTGGTTGGAATCTTTCAATAAATTCTCACCAAAGGTTAATCCCAACACCGACAGGCGGGTGTTTATCTCTTTCAGCGTATTTTTATCGGTATCGTTCAAATTGGCGCCGTTCCTCACAAAACTTTTGTACGTTTTTTCCAGCAGCATCTTTTGTTCCGTATTCAGCTTTGTTTTATCGGTGGTTTCATACACCTGTTTAATTTTTTTAAACAATTCATCGTCCATCAAAATATCATCGGCATATGCTGTAAGTGCAGGCGAAACTTCCTGTGCTATTTGTTGCATTTCGTCGCTGGTTTCGCAACCGTTCAAATTAAAAAACACGCTCGAAACAAGTTCCAGCTGCCTACCACTTCTTTCAAGGGTTTCAATGGTGTTTTTAAAATCGGGAACAGCGGGGTTATTCTTTATTTTTTCAATGTCGTTTTTGCCCAGTTCAATGGCTTTTTCAATAGCGGGTTTATAATGCTCCAGCTTAATTTCTTCAAACGGAATGGTATTGAACGGTGTTTTAAATTTTTCTAATAAGGGATTATTCATAACTTTTTGTTGTATTTAGTTTACTGTTTTAAACAGGCTGTACCGAATTTGAGAAGACAAAAATGCTTAAAATAATTGAAGGAGGGAATGCTTAAAACGGGTTTACACTATTCGGTGTATTTAATAATGGCTTCGGATGCTCTTGAACGGGCCTGTTCGCTGCTTCCTTCCATATTATCCAGGCTACCTACGTTCTTTTGCCCGGCTTCCAATTTAGTTCCAATGCTGTTATAATAGGCGCTTACTTGTTGCTGATCCAACTGGCCGGCTCTTTTAAAATCTAACTGCGACCCAACGGTATCGGCTACTTTAGCTTTGCAAAGCCCCCTGTTCAAATAGGCATTTACATAACTGGGATTCAGCTCCAGCGTTCTGTTATAATCAATTATTGCCGCTCTGTAATTTTGCAAAACAGCAAATATGTAGGCCCTGTTGTAATAGGCCTCTACATTACGGGAATCAAGGCTGATCACCTTGCTGTAATCGTCCATGGCGGTTTTATTGTCCTGCAAATTGGTTCTCGAAACACCCCTAAAAAAATAAGCGGGAACAAATTTTGGGTTCAACTGTATCACTTTACTGAAATCTTCAACGGCTTTTTCATCGTTCTGCAACGCCTGTCTGCAAAGCGCCCTTAAATAATAGGCACTTTCATAATTAGCCTCGAGCGAAATGGCTTTTGTAAAATCTTCTATTGCCCGTTCATATTGGTTAAGATAGGCTTTTGCAATTCCTCTTTGATAATAGGCAGCTGTGTCATCCTGCTTTTTTTCCGTTGCCTTGGTCAAAAAAACAATGGCTGTTTTATAATCCTTTTCCTTCAATTTACCACAACCCATATCAAAATATTCCTTGGCGGTTTGGCTAAAACCAAAGCAGGAAAAGCTTAGTAAAAAAACAAGTACAGCTATTCTCATCAGCAGTTATAGTTCACTTACAATTTTTATTCGCGTACTCATATGCCTCCACATAACCCAATTCTCCCGCCTTGCCCCAATCTCCGCAGGCATTCATTATATCTCCCAAACGCATTGATGCGTTAGCCCTGTTAAAATAAGCATCTGCATATTTACGATCAATTTTTATTGCCAACGTAAAGTCGTCTTTTGCACCTGCAAGATCATCTGAATTAAGTTTTGCTATTCCGCGGTTATTTAAAGCAAGTGCGTATTGGGGATCCAGTTTAACGGCTTTGGTATAATCGGCAATGGCTCCGGCATAATCTTTCAGTATGCTTTTTACATCTCCCCTGTTATTATATAATTCTGAATTGGCACTGTCAAGTTCAGTGGCTTTGTTATAATCGGTTAATGCCCCCGTATAATCCTGCAAATTGTATTTGGCATAGGCCCTGTTGCCATATGCTACCGTGTGTTTTGGATTAAGTTGAATAGCCTTGTTAAAATCTATAACCGCCTCCTTGTATTTATTTATTTTACCTTCTGCATTTCCTTTGTTATTATATGTATCCGGATCATTGGGGTTAAGTTGAATGGCCTTTTCATATGCCTTAATAGCCGCCGCATAATTTTTCTGCTCATAATATTCAATTCCCTGATTGTAATACAACACTAGTTTTTCGTTAATGGAATCCTGAGTTTGTGCTTCCATAAATAGTGTAGGAAAACAACCCGTAACGAATAGTAAAATTGACTTTTTCATGGGTAGTTATATTTGTATTAACAAAGATAGATAACAAAAAATAATATCTTTTTAATTTAAAGCCAAATTTTTATTAAATGTAATTGTAACTAAAAATAATCTTATTTTCACAAGTATATTTATAAGAAAACACGCTTAGCCGATATGATTTTCAATATAATTTCAGGGATTTTAGTCTTTGTTCTGTTACTTATCATTTACAAATACCTGGAAACTTTCTGGACCTATAAACTTTACAAACCTTACCAATGGGAATTTGTTGTAAAGAATCATCTTGTTTCAAAAGAACTCAAAAATCTGGAACATAATTACTACGACAAAATTCGTTTTTTCAGTATGTGGTTTCAAATTGAACGATTAAAAAAAGAGAATATTGAAGGTGATTTTGCCGAACTGGGAGTTTATAAAGGAGAAACCGCAAAAATTATTTACGAAATGGATCCCAATCGTAAACTTCATTTATTCGATACATTTAATGGATTTATCGAAACCGATTTACAACACGAAAACAAGCAAGGAGGAAAATATTCAACAAAAGAATTTTCGGACGCTGACCTGGAAACCGTAAAAAAATACGTTTCCGGCGGTGGTAATACGGTTTATTATCCCGGCTATTTTCCTGAAACAGCAACAGGTTTAGAAAACACCAAATTTGCTTTTGTTCATTTAGATGCCGATTTGTATTTACCAACCATTGCAGGATTAACCTTTTTTTACCCAAAACTTTCGCCAGGCGGAGTTATTATCATTCACGATTATAATCATACCTGGGAGGGTATTAAAAAAGCTGTGGATGAATTTATAACCACAGTTCCTGAAAGTTTAATTGAACTTCCTGATTGGAAAGGAAGCATAATGATTGTAAAAAATTTATAGTTCGGTTTAGTTTTATAAAGAAAAAAGCCCCGCAAATTTCATTTGCGGGGCTTTTTTATATCAACTCTCAGATTTAGAAATGCCACAAATCGTGTTCAAATTTAAAGATATCATCCTTAATTCTGTCCGATTCCAATAATGCATCCAATCCTGTTGCGTATTCAACTATAGAACGGTCGTACACGTTTGTTTCTTTACGGATGTAGCTCGAAAACATTCGTTTCCAGAAAATATCCTCAAGTGTTCTTCTTTCCGCATCATTATGTCGCATATAAACTTCCTCTTTAGCAAATACAGGACGGGCCTGCGGGAAATAAATCCAAAATAAAGCTTTATCTGCACCTGTTGATTCCCCTGTTTCTGTTTTCTTTTCAACCAAAGGGCATAATCCAATTATTCTTACATCCAAAACAGAACGTTGTCTGTCCAAGAACCAATCTTCTTTCACCCAATATTTCCAAACTTTATCGGTAGTGGTTTCATTTTTTATAGGAGCTTTTACCATAACGCCGGGATTGTTCGGGTCCTCTACCTCATTTGTAGAATCCCATTGTACTAAAAGGGCCTCTACCTCACTCTTGGTCATTTCCAACTTAAATTCATCATCCAATGCAGGATTATTGAATGCAACTATGGTACCATCCACCAAAATAGCATCTTTTATAACATCGAATAAACTTTTTCTATCCAAAATAGGCGAAGTAGGGTAATAAAGCGGATGATTAACTTTTTCACGTAAATCTATTACACGCCAAATACGTTTTGACCACATCACATCCGCTTCGCGTAAAAAAGCATAAGGTATTGCCCTTCTTGCTTTAACGTGTTCTTTGTCATAAACTCCATCACGAAACTTAGGTGTTTGGGGTTTTAATACCTCTTGGGCATTAGCTACCAATGTTAAAGCAGTAAACATGACTGCGAAAACAAAATGTATCTTTTTCATGAGTGGTTTTTTTAAATTATTATTTAACCTTTATAACACAACCAGGTACTTTTCTAATACCATCGGGTGCCTGTACCTGAACTTGCTCTATAAGTATTTTTCCTCCTGTTTTTGCTTTACCAAGCATAGTCACCATATTTGCTGTTTTAGCAGGTCCCGTAGCTTTTTCATCAACATAAACTCCATTCACCATCATTGACATTACCCATGAAACAACCGGAAATTTTAAGTCGAACACAAAATCTTCTAATTTAGGAACAACCCCACCAGCAGCTTCCAACTCACCTTTTGAAGCAGTTCCATCACCTGTGATTCCGGCAAATGATGCTAAAGGGCTAGGAACTTTTTTAACACGGAACTCCATTGCCCCCATCGACTTGGTTCCTTTATCTTTCTTAATTGCAACATTGATAGAACATTTCGAACCTCCCGGAGATACTTTTACAATATAATGTCCTTGTCCCAACGAATTAATGGTACCAGGAGCACCTGTTAAAGTCGCAACCACATCAGTAGGTGCGGCTCCTGCAACAGTTATATCTACCGGATTATCTACACCTATATAAAATACGTTCATTTTTGTAGGTGAAACAGCCATTGCGGGTTTAGCAACCATGTAAGCGCCTTCAAACGGATAATCTTTCATTTTTCCATCAGGACCTTTAACCTGAATAACCCCTTTATATTCTTTCAGCCCTTCCGCACTTGTAGATACTTCATATTTACCAACCCCTCCTTCAACTTTTACAGGACCACCGCCCACTGTAATTTTAGGGTCCTGAGTTGAACTATGTGCTGAAACAAAAATGTCCGCCTGATATTTTTCGCCTGCTAAAATATAACTGGTAGGTGCAACTACTTTTGCTTCAATAACGTCAACCCTAACTATATCCGCAGTGATTTTTTTCAAAAGAATATTAACAACATCGCCCTCAGCTGTTTTTACTTCATTTTTTACTGATGCCAACAATGCCATAGATGCAGCAATGGTAGTATGGTTAAACATTGATACTTCCCAAGGAATCGTCAATCCTTCATGGTGATCTTGTACATCTTTTGTATCTAAACCCATTTTAAATCCTGCCATATCTTCTTTTGGAACAGTGGCAAAGCATAATTTACGGAAATCTTCTATTTGCTTCTTTAATTCAACAGCCACTCCAGTAGGGTGCTCAGGCTCGCCCACTAAAACGTGTGTTGGAATATCGTAATTATCTTTTGCACTACTAAATTCTAAATGAAACGTATCTGCTTGCTGCTCTGTTAATTTACCTCCCTCAGAAGCAAAAAACACTTTCGCTCTGGCTTTATCAACAGCCTTACACAAGGCATCGGCCGCTTTTCTTATTTTATCAGCTTTATCTTTTAGTGGTTTTACTCTGTTCGGGTCGTTTGCTAACTCGCTATCAAATGTTTTATACAATGATGCATTTTTGCCATCCGAATTTTTATTCGTTTCATTTAAGCCCTCTTCAATAGTAACAAATGCCAAAAGAACATCTTTTGATATATTCATTGCTAACAATGCCGTTAACACTAAATACATCATACCAATCATCTTCTGCCTTGGGGTTTCTTTACCTCCTGACATAATTCAATTAATTTTTGAGTGAATACTACAATTTAAATTCTATTAAAATAAATACTCGGTAAAACTAAAAGTATTTATCTGGGTTTATCGTTTCATAGCATTAAGCATATTACCATAAACGGTATTTAATGCTTCCAAATTGCTTGAAAGTTGAGCAATTTGTTCTTTATATCGTTTAGTATCGCTTACAGAATCGTTCAAATTCTTCATCAATTCATTTACTCCGGCAGAGAAATTGGCAGTTGATTTTAAATAATCGTTTGATCCTTGTAGTTGCAATTCATATGAAGCATTTAAAGCTGACAAACTTTTAGACACTTTGTTTAATTGCTCGCCATACGACGCAGTATCTTGATTATTTATAGCTGTTGAAAGTCCATTCAAAGAATTTGCGGCCTTATTGTAAGAATCAGATAATACATTGACATTTTGAGTCGCAGATTTTACACTTGAAGCATATTCGTTAGTAGCAACACTGGCATCAGCTATATTGCTAAGTTTATTGGTTTGCTCACTCAAGCTACGCATCCCCTCACCAAGACTTGCAATAAGTTCCGGTTCAATCTTCGCTTCTTCAAGCATATGATCTAATTGCTCAGTAATGCTTTTTTGTTCTGTTTCCGGTTCTTCAATTTCAACATGCTCCTTCTCTTCTCCATGTATACCGGCTAACTCAGGATAAACCAACGACCAATCTACCTCTTCATGTAACGGTTCGAATGCAGAAAAAACGAATATAATTGTTTCTGTAGATAATCCAATAACAAGCATCGGACCTGCTCCCGGCCAGTGCATAATTTTGAACATCGCACCTAAAATTACAACTCCGGCACCTAAACCATAAAGTTTTGCCATAAATTTTTTCCATCCTGGGCTTCCGATAAATCCTGCCATAATTTTACTGTTTTTTAGTTATTAATTGTTTTGATTTAGTTTGTTTTGATTTTTAAAGATTCTCTCCCTACAATCCGCCTTCGTTAAAGGCATCGCCTTTGGCTCGCCCTAAATATGTTTGAACACAACGGAAACCTATATAACATTTTGCAGTATCCTGATATTCATAGGTCCTGGTTCCGTTTTGTAAATAATAACCTACATCCTTCCAAGAACCTCCTCTAATAACCTTACGTTTTAATGCATTTGCCTCATTATCCTGTGCTTCATAAACATAATCAGGGTTTAAATCATGAGAAAAGTCATAAGATGCCTCATCATATGCATTGCTGGTCCATTCAGCAGCATTACCAGCCATACAATATAAACCAAAGTCGTTAGGGTTATAAGACCCTATTCTAACCGTATGAAATCCTCCATCAGGTAAATAATTACCTCTTCTTGGTTTAAAATTAGCCAAATAACAACCATTCGAATTTAAAATATACGGACCTCCCCATGGATATGGACTTAATGGAAGTCCTCCTCTCGCAGCATATTCCCATTCAGATTCCGTTGGTAAACGGAAGTCATTTACAATTGGTTCTCCTATAGAATTTCTATAACCATTAAATAATTGCGTTCTCCAAATACAAAACGCACGGGCTTGTTTCCAAGAAACACCCACTACCGGATAATCATCATAAGCCGGATGCCAAAAATACATATTGGTCATCGGTTCATTGAACGAATAAGTAAAATCATGGATCCACGCTAATGTGTCAGGGTACACATTAATTACGTCTTTTACAATGAATATACTTCTGTCTTTATCTTTTCTTTCTCGTGTGCTGTAATTTCCTTTACCGTCCGATATTTCATCCGTTACATCATATTTTCCCAATGTTTTATCATCGCCAACCGCTGTACTTTGTCCACCATTAATAAAGTCCAGTCCAGTTTTTTCATCGGTTGTTTTTCTCGGTTTAAAACGATTCGATTTAACAGCGGCCAAACGTAAGTTTATCCAATAATATTCATAGTTTAGCTTGCGCGAATCTACTTGCCTCCTTCTATAGAAACGTTCCTCAACGGGATAATACATAAACTCCAGTACTTCTTTTACATCTTGATCATCATAATGTATGCGTTCACTCCAGTTTACAAGCGGAGGCTCTATAGGCTGGTCATTTTCATCTGTTTCAATCGCATGCTCCGCCACCCCACTCTCAAAAAGAGCCATATGAGCAATAGAATCTCTGACATGATAAACAAACTGACGGTACTCGTTATTAGAAATTTCCGTTTGATCTATATAAAAAGCCTGAACAGAAACTGTTTTCGACTTTGTGGTTTGAGCATACGGAACATCTTCATCACTAGGTCCCATGTTGTAAGAACCTGCCGGAATCCACAACATTCCAAACGGATCTACATCATACCACTGCGGCCTGGGACGAGCACCAACCAATTCTCCCGTATCTGTATTACAACTTGTCGCAATTAACGCGACTATTGAGCTTAATAAGATGGCCTTTTTCATATCTTTTATATTTAACCTCATTGTATCGTTTTTAGAATAATTCATAAATCCATACCCAATCAACAATCGAAAATGGATATTTTTAACGGCGTATATTATTAAAGGTTACAAAAATTTTATAAAAATCTTACATTCATATGACTCGCTGACTTACGATCCGGTACAATTTTATAGCAGAAATTTAACATAAACTCCAATGAACTGCTATTAATATTTGAAACCGGAAAGTCGTACGAAAACCCTGCTTTATAACTCAAACGTTTATCAAGTTTTTGCTCCCAGCCAACTATTGCAACTACTGCATCGCCAGGTCTGAAAGAGGTGCCTCCAAACAATCCCCCATTCGATAATTTATACTTTGCCATTACCGAAGCATCAACCTGTGTGGCGGCAACAACCGATTTTACAAATAAGTTTGGAGTAATTTCCCATTGCTGACTAGGGAAAAAAGAATAACCAACCATTAAATAATAGTTACGGGCCTCTTGAAAATTATAGGTCCAGTTAGTTGAGCCGCCTAAATTAACAGATCCTGTTGGCAATATGCCTCCTGCCGATATTTGTTCCTGTGGTAAATGCGATGTTGATAATCCAACATATAACTTACGGGTCTTATAATATAGCCCGGCACCAATATCATAAATATTTTTTCCGTTTGCACCACCCCACGGTATCAATGCATCGTTTGTTAGTCCATTTGGAGCTACAAAATTTCCGGAAATGGACGACTGAATAAAACCGGCATCAAGACCCATCCCCAAAGTTCCAACATTAAGAACCTTATGATAGGAGTAAGCTATTTTTGCTGATGTGAATTTTAGAAAACCCGCCTGATCCTGATCAATTGTTAAACCTACCCCACCACCAAGAACTCTACCATAGTCAACACTTACCAAACCTGTTTGGGGTGCACCTGAAAAACCAAGCCATTGGTTACGATAAAGTACCGTGGTACATAGAGCCCCATTCATACCCGCATAAGCCGGATTAATTGCTAAACGGTTAAAATAGTTCATGCTAAACTGAGCATCCTGTTGAGCAAACACACTTAACACAACAAAATTTACTACAGCAACGGCTATTATTTTCCTCATATAATTCCTTAGAAATACTAACTAATTACAATTACCTTCTGATAAGTTTTGAAGGGCTAAATTATACATTATGTTTGTAAAAACAAATTTTTTCATTTTTTTTTAGACTACTAGGTATTATTCCAGGAATAAAAATCAGCCTAATTTTTGAAATGTTTGCCACCATTTATCCGGCATTTCATCTTTACAAGCAGTTTCATAATCTCTATAAGAACAAGGCACCATGTGATGCCGTTCATACTTAATATTATGATTTATAGGATATGGAACATCCATCCACCAACGATCGCTTTTATTGCTTTTGTAAAAAATTATTTCATGGTCATGATTGGTGATAGACACACGATATTTGGTATATTCTGATTTATTCCCTAGGGGGTCATCTTTTTTCCGGTTATAATACCCATCAATAAAGTACCATATCATCTGTGCTGCAAGGTGTGCTGTTTGCTTATTGGTATCGAACACCGGATTAATTTCAAAAAACCCTATTGACGTTAATTTATCACTTAGCCCTGCATAACGGGCTATCTGACATGCCTCTTCTCCATAAAACCCATTTGGTGAAGCGTTTCCATTACCGGGTGCATCACTTTGCCGAATAGCGGAAATATCAAAACTAACAATATCTGCATTACGCACAATTGGTTCTACATCCTCCATGTTGGCACGCATATGGCCTAAACGATGCGCATCAAAGTACAATTTATCCATTAAATCAATAGCGTTTTGCTCTACAAAATAGGTTTGATAGCCAACATTGCTAAAGTTAAAAAGGATATTGGGTTTATGTAATATAATTTTATTCAAATAATTTTGGGAGTTCAACTCTTTATCCCCATCAGCTATATCAAAGCAAGAATCAATAGCTACTATGTTTATTGTTTGTTCAAGTTTTTGATATGCAAGATAATTACTGAAGGTTAACTCCTGACCGCCGCCAATAATAACGGGTATTATCTTTTTTTGTAAAAGGGTTGAAAGCACATCTGTGAGTGCAAAATGTGTGTCTTCAACTGTGTTTCCCTTTTTTATATTTCCTAAATCAACTATTTTAGAATTATAATTCCCCTGAAACAATTTATAAAAATGCTCACGTATGTAATCAGGCGACAATCCGCAGCCTTCATTGTTTATGGCTCTTCTGTCCTCATCAACCCCAATAAGTGCAATATGTACGTCATCTAATTTAGGGAAATCGTTATTAATAAAATATCCCTTTACCAATTTACCGTACGAAGAGGCCGTATAGTGTTTTACTCCACTAAACTTATCAATATCAATTGGCGTAAAGTATTCTTGCATATAAAATAACCGTTCAGGATTTGGAATTACATGAACTCAGAAAAAACTGCCGATATAATTATCTCCATTATTTTTTTGAACTCTTCTTTTTCGTCGCTTTCTTAGGTGCAGACTTCTTTGCCGCCGTTTTTTTAGGAGCGGCCTTTTTTGCAGCAGCTATTGCAGTTACTTTTTCAGATGCCCCTTTTTTTCTGAACCTGTTTCCCTTACTCGCATTATCAGGATTTTCAGCAATGTCCAAACAATCCTGTAATGATAATGATGAAGGATCGGTACCTTTAGACAGTTTATAATTGTTTTTTCCTATTGCCAAATAAGGCCCCCAGCGGCCATTTAAAAGTTGTACTTCCGGATTTTCAGGGAACGATTTAATGTGCTTTTCTATTTCCGCTTTACGTTTTGCCAATATTAATTCTATAGCACGGTCGGCAATAATGGTCATCGGGTCATCTTCCTTTTTTAACGAAACGAAAAGCCCGTTATGACGCACATACGGGCCAAAACGGCCAATAGCCACCACCATTTCTTTGCTTTCAAACTCTCCAACCACACGTGGTAGTTTAAATAAGTCCAACGCTTCTTCAAGCGTTATAGTATCTATCCGTTGTTCTTTTCTTAAACTGGCATACTTAGGTTTGTTCTCATCACTGCTTTCGCCAATTTGTGCCATAGGCCCAAAACGACCAATACGCACGTATAAATTTTGACCGCTTTGCGGGTCAACTCCCAACAACCTTTCGCCCGAAGCGCGTTCGGAATGTTCAGAAGTATCCACTACATTTTCATGAAATGGTTTGTAAAAATCCTTCAGCATTTTAGTCCATAGTATCTTACCTTCAGCTATTTCATCAAATTCCTCCTCCACTTTTGCGGTAAAATTATAGTCCATTATTTTAGGAAACTGTGCCAATAAAAAATCAGTTACCACCATTCCAATATCCGTTGGAAATAATTTTCCTTTTTCGGCTCCGGTTATTTCTGTTTTTACCGCTTCAGTAATTTTTCCGGATTTTAATGTTACAACATTGTATTTTCGCTCTACTCCTTCCCTCTCTTCTTTTACGACATAGGTCCGTTTTTGAATGGTAGAAATTGTTGGCGCATAGGTAGACGGACGACCAATGCCCAATTCTTCCAGTTTTTTTACCAAGCTTGCCTCGGTATAACGCGCAGGATGATGTGTAAACCGTTCTGTTGCCGATATTTCATCTGCTTTTAATTTTTCTCCTACTTTCATCGGAGGCAGCATTCCTTCCTGATTTTCCTCACCTTCCTCATCAGTGCCTTCTAAATACACTTTTAAAAATCCATCGAATTTTAAAACTTCGCCTTGAGCAACAAATTTTTCAAGAGCGTTTGACGAGCTAATTACCACGTTCGTTTTTTCCAATTCAGCATCGCTCATTTGCGAAGCAATGGTTCGTTTCCAAATCAACTCATATAATCGCTTATCCGCAGAATCGGCTGAAATAGTGGAGTTTTCTATATAACTCGGACGAATAGCCTCATGGGCCTCCTGTGCGTTTTTCGATTTGGTTTTATATTGACGGATGTGCAAATATTTTGCACCATAATTTTTTGTTATAGCCTCTTTTGCCTGATTTATGGCTGTTTCCGAAAGATTCACCGAATCCGTTCTCATATACGTGATTTTTCCGCTTTCGTATAACCGTTGGGCAACAACCATGGTTTGTGCCACCGAAAAACCAAGTTTTCGACTGGCCTCTTGTTGTAAGGTAGATGTGGTAAATGGAGGTGCCGGCGATTTTTTTGTTGGCTTTGTTTCAACGCTGTCAATGGTAAAATCAGCATTCAGACATTGATTTAAAAACTTACGCGCCTCGTCCAGTGTTTTAAACCTGTTTGCAAGTTCGGCCTTAACAAGTGCGTTACCAGAAATGAAATTAGCAGTAACCCTGAACGCAGAAGTACTGTTAAAATTCATGATGTCGCGCTCACGCTCAACTATCAAACGCACTGCAACTGATTGTACACGCCCGGCCGATAACGAAGGGCGCACTTTTTTCCATAATACCGGTGAAAGTTCAAAACCAACTAACCTGTCTAAAATTCTACGGGCCTGTTGGGCATCCACCAAATTTTTATCTATGTTGCGCGGATGATCAATTGCATTTTTTATAGCACTTTTAGTGATCTCGTGAAATACGATGCGTTTCGTTTTTTGGGGTTCAAGGTTCAATGCTTCATATAAATGCCATGATATAGCTTCTCCTTCACGGTCCTCATCAGTCGCCAACCAAACCATACCGGCATCCTTCGTAAGTTTCTTAAGTTCGTTAATTACTTTTACTTTGTCAGCTGATATTTCGTAATGGGGTGTAAAATTCTTTTCTATGTCCACTCCCAAATCCTTTTTAGCCAAGTCGCGTACATGTCCGAAACTTGATCTTACAGTATAGCCTTCTCCCAAAAACCCTTCTATCGTTTTTGCCTTTGCAGGTGACTCAACAATCACAACATTTTTGCTCATAAAGTTTATACGTTTTATAAAGGGGGACACTAAATTGGGCACAAAGAAAAGCAAACATTATCCATATTTCCAAACGGACAAATAATTTTGCAAGGCCATACACCTATTAACTGTATATATAATTTTTATGAAAAACCTCGTAAAACGTGCGTTTGGGAAGTATAATAAACTACGCAAATAAAAATTTTATAAAAGTCAAAATGGCCTGGTATTAAATCACGCCTGTAACGTTTTGCTTTTTGCTTTTATAAATTCGGCCACTTTATCGCCAATTTGGGAAGTAGTATATTTCGATTCTTTTTTAATATCCATTGTAACAATACCCGCATTCAGGCAGTTTTCAACAGCATTGCGAATTGCCGCTGCCTCTTCGCGCAAGCCGAAACTCATTTCCAACAACATTGCCGCAGAAAGTATAGAGCCGTTAGGGTTGGCTATGTTTTTGCCGGCAGCTTCAGGATACGAACCATGAATTGGCTCGTACAATCCGGTTTTGCTGCCGATGGACGCGGATGGTAACATGCCTAAGGAACCTGTAATTACCGAAGCTTCGTCAGTTATAATGTCACCAAACATGTTTTCGGTAACAATTACATCAAAGTATCTTGGGTTTTGAATTATTTTCATGGCCGCATTATCCACAAACATACAATCAACTTCAACATCGCTGTATTTTGCAGATAAATCTTTTACTACTTCTCTCCACAAACGCGATGTTTCAAGTACATTGGCTTTATCTACCAATGTTAATTTTTTTCTGCGGTTCCTTGCGGCCTCAAAAGCAAGAGTAGAAACTCTTATCACCTCTTCTTTCGAGTAGGTGCAATTATCAAATGCTACATTGCCATTGTCCCTTCTGCCTTTTTCACCAAAATAAATTCCTCCAATAAGTTCTCTGAATACAATAAAATCAACCCCTTCCACTAAATCAGCACGAAGCGGAGATGCATTTGCCAAAATTTTATAGGTGTTTATCGGACGAATGTTTGCAAATAATCCCAGGCTTTTGCGCATTTTTAAAAGGCCTTGTTCAGGACGTACAGTGGCCTTAGGGTCGTTATCGTATTTAGGGTCGCCGATAGCGCCAAAAAGAATAGCATCCGCCGATTGGCACACTTCAAAAGTAGCGTCCGGAAACGGATTTCCGGTTGCATCAATAGCCACGGCACCAATCAACCCTTCGGTGTAACTAAATTTGTGTCCATACACCTGTTCAATTGCTTTAAGAGCCTTTAATGCTTGGTCTGTAACTTCGGGCCCTATTCCGTCTCCTTTTAAAACTGCTATTTTCTTTTCCATTTTTACTGTCGGCTTATTGTACTAGTTTAAGGTATTTGCTGGTTTTTTCGTAATCCTCTATTTTATTTTTTATACTTAATAAATAGTCAATGTCATCATATCCATTGATCATGCAGGTTTTTTTATAGTGATTGATGTCAAATTTTTCCGACTCCTCGTCAATGGTCACCAACTGATTTTCCAAATCAACGGTTACTTCCACATTTTTATCGGCCGCCACTTTATTAAAAATTGTTTTTAAAAATTTGTCGGAAACCTGTACCGGAAGCAGCCCGTTATTCAAAGCATTATTCTTAAAAATATCAGCAAAAAAGCTTGATATAACTACTTTAAAACCGTAATCGTGAATGGCCCATGCAGCATGTTCCCTGCTCGATCCGCAGCCGAAATTTCGGCCGGCAACTAAAATATGACCTTTAAAAGCGGGGTTATTTAATATAAATTCTTTTTTAGGCGAATTGTCTTCGTTATATCTCCAGTCCCTGAACAAATTTTCACCAAAGCCTTCACGTGTTGTGGCTTTTAAAAAACGTGCAGGTATTATTTGGTCGGTATCAATATTCTCTATTGATATTGGAACCACGGTAGATTTTATAGTTGTGAACTTATCCATTTTTAACGTCGTTTAAAATTATTCCACTACCTCTTTTAAATCAAAATCCCTTACATCACTTATGTATCCGTTAATGGCCACTGCTGCTGCAGTTAAAGGACTTGCCAAAAAGGTTTTTGCTCCGGGGCCCTGACGGCCTTCGAAATTACGGTTTGACGTAGATACGCAATATTCCCCTTTCGGAATTTTATCTTCGTTCATTCCCAAACATGCTGAACAGCCGGGCTCTCTTAATTCAAATCCGGCATCACGTAATATTTTATCCAAGCCTTCTTTAATGGCCTGTTGTTCCACTTGTTTAGAGCCCGGTACTATCCAAGCAGTAACATTATCTGCTTTCTTTTTACCTTTTACAAATTTGGCAACTAATCTCAAATCTTCAATTCTTGAATTAGTACAGCTTCCTACAAAAACATAATTTACTTTTTTGCCTTTAAGCTTAGCACCGGGTTCAACACCCATATATTCCAACGATTTGGAAAACGAAATTTTGTTGCTTTCCTCAATATCACTCAACTTAGGAACTTCTCCACTAATTTTAATGCCCATTCCCGGGTTGGTTCCGTAGGTAATCATCGGTGTAATATCCGCTGCATCAAACGTGTACACTTTATCAAATTCAGCATCTTCATCGGTATTCAATGTTTTCCAATATGCCAGAGCTTCTTCCCATTTTTCACCTTTAGGCGCAAACTGACGGCCTTTCATGTACTCAAACGTTCTTTCATCGGGAGCAATCATACCACCTCTTGCACCCATTTCAATACTCATGTTGCAAATGGTCATTCTTGCTTCCATTGAAAGGTTCCTGATGGTGGAACCGGCATATTCTACAAAATAACCGGTTCCTCCGCTCGCTGAAATTTTTGAAATGATATACAGAATAATATCTTTTGACAGAACACCTTTTTCCAATTCGCCGTTAACTTCAATTTTCATTGTTTTCGGCCTGGTTTGCATCAAACATTCGGTTGCCATTACTTGTTCCACTTCGCTTGTTCCAATGCCAAAAGCAATGGACCCGAAAGCCCCATGAGTTGATGTGTGGCTGTCGCCGCAAACAATGGTCATGCCGGGCAAAGTAATACCCAATTCGGGCCCTATAACATGCACAATGCCTTGAAAAGGATGCCCCAAACCGTATAATGGAACTCCATGTCTTTCGCAATTTTCAATAAGTTTTTCAACCTGAAATCTCGAAAGCGCCTCTTTTATAGGTTGATTTTGGTTTTTAGTTGGTACGTTATGGTCGGCAGTAGCAACTATGTTCTTTTTTCTGAAAAGAGGGATCTTCCTTTTTTCAATGCCTGCAAATGCCTGCGGGCTGGTAACTTCATGAATCAAATGTTTGTCAATGTACAAAACATCGGGCCCGTCAGGAATTGTTAATACCACATGGGCATCCCAAACTTTTTCAAATAATGTTTTAGCCATTTTTAATGTGAAATTTAAAAGGAAACTGAACTAGCTTTTTATCAAATCAACGTGTTTCAACAGGTTCATTAAATCTTGGTCCTCAATTTGTTTTTTAGAATCGGCTAATTCAAGGAAATGTTTGTACACTTCGTCAAGATGAGTTTTTGAAATACTGTATCCCAGTTTATTTATTTTATGCGAAAGCGCGGCTCTTCCACTTCTTGCGGTAAGGATAATGGATGAACCATCGGCTCCCACATCGGCAGGATTTATGATCTCGTAATTTTCCCTGTTCTTTAAAAAGCCATCCTGATGAATGCCTGATGAATGCGCAAAGGCATTTTTACCTACAATTGCTTTGTTAGGTTGCACCGGCATACGCATCATGTCCGACACCATATGACTAAGTTCTGTAATCTTTTTGGCGTTAATATTGGTTGTAAGACCCAAATCATGGCTCTTTAAAATCATCACTACTTCTTCCAACGATGTATTTCCGGCACGTTCGCCAATACCGTTTATGGTACATTCCACCTGACGGGCTCCATTAACAAGGGCCGAAACCGAGTTAGCGGTTGCCAACCCTAAATCGTTATGGCAATGTGCAGAAATAACGGCTTTATGCACATTCTTTACATTTTCCATCAGGTACTTTATCTTTTCCCCAAATTGCCAAGGCAATGTATATCCTGTGGTATCAGGTATATTAACCACGGTTGCTCCTGCAGCAATAACCGACTCAACCATCAAGGCAAGGTATTTAATATCGGCACGGCCGGCATCTTCACAATAAAACTCAACATCCTCCACGTACTTTTTAGCGTGTTTTACGGCTGCAACTCCTTGCTCCAACACCTGTTCTCTGGTTGATCTTAGTTTATGAAGGATATGCATATCGGAACTGCCGATACCGGTATGGATTCTTTTTCTTTTTGCAAATTGCAAAGAAGCCACTGCTGTGTCAATATCAAATTCTTTTGCACGTGTTAAGGCACAAATTACAGGTTCTTTAACTGCTTTTGAAATTTCTACTACGGAAGTGAAATCGCCAGGACTCGAAACCGGAAATCCGGCTTCAATAATATCTACCCCCAGTTCTTCTAACTTTAATGCTATTTCAACTTTCTCCTCCGTGTTAAGCTGACAACCCGGCACTTGTTCCCCGTCTCTTAAGGTTGTATCGAAAATATAGACTCGTTGCGACATGTTTTGTATATTAACTTATTACAATGTATATTATTAATTATTTTATTTAGTAGCCGTATAAATTTTTTCTATCAACTCTTTATTCTCCAAAGTAATTACTTTTCTTCTGTAACTTAATTTAGGAGTTAATTGCCCTCCAGCAACCGTCCATTCCTGTGGCAACAATTCAGGTTGTTTAATTTTTTCGTACTGCGCCAAATCCACATTTACTTTTTCAACTTCCTTAGTGATCAGTTCTTTTATTTTCGGGTCTTTAATTATTTCTTCATTGGTGGTATATGCCACCCCGTTTGCAGCGCACCATTCTTTTAATTTTGTAAACGACGGCACTATCAATACCGATGCAAATTTTTGGTATTCGCCAACTACCATTGCCTGCTCAATATATGGCGATTCAAGTAATTTATTTTCTATCGGCGCAGGCGCAATATATTTACCGCCCGAAGTTTTAAAAATTTGTTTTTTACGGTCGGTTATTTTTAAAAAGCCGTCTTTATCTAGTTCACCTATATCGCCGGTATGGAACCATCCGTCGGTAATTACTTCAGCGGTGGCCGCAGGATTGTTATAATACCCCAACATCACGTTGGGTCCCTTTACCAATATTTCGCCATCTTCGGCTATTTTAACGGTTACACCCGGAATAACTTTACCAACGGTTCCGAAACGCATGGTTCCCGGATCAATTGAATTTGTTGCAACTACCGGGGAAGTTTCGGTTAATCCGTACCCTTCACAAATTGGTATTCCGGCAGCATTAAATATTTTGGCCAAACGGGGCTGCAAAGCGGCACCACCCGACATAGAAGAAATAAGGTGACCGCCAACGGCTTCTTTCCATTTTGAGAAAACCAGTTTTCTGGCAATATTTAATTT
>Ga0206810_1007_pt1 | contig 41719 bp, 47 predicted proteins | sample Alteio_BWOrgCont_56_FD_152889 | JGI IMG/M metagenome (GOLD analysis project Ga0206810, IMG submission 152889) | Enriched cells from forest soil in Barre Woods Harvard Forest LTER site, Petersham, Massachusetts, United States -... | ecosystem: Environmental > Terrestrial > Soil > Temperate forest >...
TTGGCGTCTATTGCTGGCGTATTGCAGCTAACGGGAATGATAGCGCAGCTACAAGCGGCCTTGGGAGGCGCTAGGCGCTAGATGGGCTATAGCGAGCATTCTTATAGGGCTAGGAAGCCCGCAAAGCGCGAAAGGCTATAGCCCTAGCCCTTGCGGCGATAGGCCCTTTAAATCGCATTAGTCGCCTTTGGCTTTCGTCTAGGCGCATAGCTTGCACTAGGCCGGATTAGGGGGGATGCTTAATGATGGCAGGAAGCGGCTGCAATGCGCAGAAGCTCGAAGCCACAAAAGATAAGAAGAAAATCCAAATGACAAATACAAAACCCACTTGCGTAGCCGTCGAGGAAGACGAGCTGCGTGAAGCAATCGACAGCTACCAAGGCTGGTGCACAAATTGCCAAGCCTTCACGCACGACTCTTCGGAGCCCGACGCAGAAAACTACGAGTGCCCGGACTGTGGCCGAGATACGGTCTACGGCGCCGAACAAGCCCTATTGCTAGGTAAGATAACTTTAGCCTAAGCAAAGCGCCACCCTTCCAAAGAGGGTGGCTTTTGTCGGTGCTAGAGGTTACTATGATAGTGACTTCTACGCATAAAAATCCAATGAAGATCGAAAAAGTTAGTGAGGAACAGTGGCAGGAACGGACGATGCGGCATCAGCATTATCAAAGCTACAAAGCACGCGAAGCAGTTGCACGGCAAGTAGCTCGGCTGTTGACTACATCAGTCCCAGAAGCAACGGTCGAGGAAATCGCAGCGAAGATGTCCACGGCCCAAAGTGCGCTGGACGAACTTCGGCAAGCGGTCGCTAAGGCTGCAAGTGAAATTATTGGAGGACGATGACGTGCAAGACATACTCCAACGCCGCCAGCGCGTAGAAGCTGTGCTACACAATCCAGCCGCACGCCTTCTAGCGACGGAAGACGACTTGTTCTACAAGGCGCTCTGCTTCGCTTCCGTGGCACAAGCGCAACACGACACACGCAGGGACTTCACAGTCTTCTGCGACAAGATGCATATGATGCTGCACTACTACTGCGCAAAGCATGGTGGCTGGAATATCTGCTGCTGTCTCGGCGAGGCGAACATCCTCTGCCCGGAGAACGCAGCGGTGCTTCCCCTCTGGCGTGCTTGGGTGCTGCTGGATATTGACACCGGCGCTATGCGCTTCGACAAAGAGAACATAGCATTCACCCTCCGCCCCGGCGTGCTCGACAAAATGCTCGTTCGCCGCATTGAGGCGGGTGAGGCGCTTCGAGAAGATCGTGCCCCAGAGGACTTCTTCGCTCCGGGCTACAAACCCTTCTACTATCGTAGTGACTCTACTGCTATCGAGAACGACGCGATTAGGCTATTCAAAGCCTATACACCAACCCTCTTCCGCATCCCAGAGGTGCTATTCAGTAGTTGAATCAAACAGGATGCTAGGCATCCACCTTTGCTACAATAATCTAACCCAGCCCATACTTGTTGTGGGCTGCATTTAGCTTATGCAAACAATAAATAATCCAAATAAAGTTACGTTAGAACAAGCAAGGCGTGTGCTAGAGGTTGTGGACGCCGGGCTTTCGAATGGGCTAGGGGAACCCACGCCAGGAAAGATGTGCGTCGAAGCGGCGGTGTGCTATGCGCTTGGGCAACCACACGGAGACGAGCCGAGTTGCGTGCATCCTGTCGTGCGGCGTCTCAAGATTGCGCTTAACGATAAAAACTGGAGCAACAACGTCGAGCGTGCGAAGGGCATGCGGGAGTTGGCGATTGCACAGTTGGGCACGGCGGATGAGAGTTTTGATGTGCAAGTGTTTGTAAAGACGCTTGCAAGTGAGACAATCAAGCAGATTGTGCCGATTGCGTTGCGGGCTTTGTTGGAGTTTAAGTTCTACGCGCCGCATACAGTTGCATTTGAAGCGGCGATTAGTGCTTGTGCAGGGGGCAGCTACAACGCAGCTAAAGCGACGAAAAAGTTAATTAATGAGATTAAGTCCGCCGACGCCGCCGCCGACGCCGCCGCCTACGCCGCCGACGCCGCCGCCTACGCCGCCGACGCCGCCGCCTACGCCGCCGCCGCCGACGCCGCCGACTACGCCGCCTACGCCGCCGCCTACGCCGACGACGCCGCCGCCCACGCCGCCGCCGACGCCGCCACCTACGCCGCCGACGCCGCCGCCCACGCCGCCGCCGACGCCGCCGCCACCTACGCCGCCGACGCCGCCGCCCACGCCGCCGCCGACGCCGCCGCCAGAAACAAAGCCTTATCCACAGCCGCAAAATGTGGCGTCATCGCGCTTCGTGCAGCAGGCGCACACGGTGTTACGTTACTAGACCAAATCAACGCAGCCTAGTGCTTTATTCGAGCCACTCTTGTGGTGGCTCTTTATAGCGCACACCGCTAACCCTTTATCCACGCCATCGTGGAAAATGAGACGAGGACTCACATAAACCTCACAAACAGCCTCTCTAGCTTGCTGCAAATGAGCTAGAAACAAAAACGACATGCGTATTAAAAACTACAACAGCCTCGGGCTTACGGTCCCCGTCTCCGTCTTCTCCAACGCTACGGAATACAACGTAGCGGCGAAGCGGCCCAACGAGGATGCGGTCGTCGAGGACGCAAATGATAACCTGGTCTATCGTGGACCGCTGGCTGACTTCCGCGACGAGTTCTGCACGGCCGTGGAAACCGCCACCGGCATTGCCCGAGAGAAGGCGCCGGTGCTAGACAAAGAAGGCAAGCAGAAGGTGGAAGACGGCGAGCCTGTTTTTGAGTGGACCGAGAACGAGGCGAAGTATTTTCGCCGCGTGATCGCGACCACCAATCGGGCCGTCGAGTCCTTCCAGGAGATCGCGGATGCGGTTGCGACGGCGCACGTGAATGAAGACGAGAGCACGGGGCTCGTTGCAGACCCCACCGTCCGCGAGCGCAAGCCCGCTGGACCCAAGACGCCCGCCAAGGCCACCTACGCCATGGCGGACGAGCTTATCAAGAGTGGGAAGGCGAGCCACACAGCCGCTGACCTCACGAAGCTCCTGGGTCGCCACGTCGAGCACGACCGCGAAGGTCTAGCTCGTGGCATCCACGAGTGGCAGCTCGCGGAGATTCGCAAGGTCAAGGCGAAGTTTGCGCTTCCCTCGACCAGCGCGGCTCCTGCGACGGCCTAATGCGATAGTCAACAACAGGTCTCGCCACTCTACCTAGAAAGAGTGGCAACACTTGCCTCTTGGTGGTTTGATTGGATTGTCCACCTCTAGGTCCTGTTGGGGCGGCAGGTTAACTCGCCCTACTATTCTCAATGAATCACCCAACACAAGATCAGCTTGAAGACGCTATCACCGACAACAAAAACTGGATCGCCGCGATAGAGTCTACTATTGCAGACCGCGACTTGCCCACTGAGACAATCAACACCATGCTCGACAAAATCGCCACGCACCTTGAAGAGATGCAGGACCTACTTCAAGCCGTGCACGATAGCCGCTTCCCGAAACCCACTCCATTCAACCTTTAACAAACTTACGGCATTAGCCATAGTGCCGCCTAACTAGCATCTAGGTGGGTGCGCCACCAGCAGGGTGAGCAGTGAAACTGAAACTATAAGGCAATCCTGCCATCACAGACCTAGGCGTGTGGAAGACCCTTCCACCTGCGGCCTCTCGGTTGGTCCAGCGCGAGACCAACATGCTAGTCTCTTTGCCTTGGTGCCCTTATCAACTAGGCAACGCCGAAAGGTATATGTTGCACCAAAGCCGTCGCTATTAGGAGACTCTAGACGTTAAACTAGAACACCAAGGGCCGTGCGAGTCGGCCCACTCTTTCTCTTCCCACGACATCCGTGGGCCAACAACACGACAGGAAATCCAAGATGCAACACGGTCAAGACCAACCAGAGGAGTCGACGGACTCCAGCCCTACCCACGACGGTGCTTCAAGCGCCTCTACACACAAACCGGCTAACGCCACCAACGAAGCCATCGAACGCCCCGTGGGTGGGGCTTTTGCTTTTAACGACACAGAACTCCCACATCGCTTCAAGCGCACAACATTCGACCTCTATGAACCATACATTGCGAGAGCTATTCGTACCGGGGAACCAGTGGAAATTAACCCCGCCCCTCTCCGTGCAACAACATTTGCTGCACGTGCAAGAGACGCCCTCGTCGCAAAGAAGCGGTTTAACTGGCCTGCCTCCTTCACCCTCTTCGAGCTTGAGCAGGCTGGGCTTACAGTTAGACACGGCGACCACACCGTCGTCATCGGCCCCAAGGTCTCCGTTGGCAAAGGAAGAGTCATTGGTGAAGCCCTCGCCTTCACCAGCATTGACCACAAACGGCTTGGAGGTATCTTTGTTGACCAAGTCCTCAAGTCCACCGAACTAATCGCCTTCGCCACGCTTCTCTCTGCGAAGCTTATCGCCGGTCCTGTCATCCTTAGGCGGACGCATTCAGAAGTTGAATTAAACTATATCGAGGAGCACTACGACGTCGCGGTGCTACCGAAGAATGAAAAAGGGGAGACTATAATACTATGAGTAAACTATTAGATAACTATATTCCGCCTGAACAACCAAGCCCGCAGAGTGAGGCGCCGACTCAGCAGGAGGCAATTGAACTGGCTAAGAAGTTCCATGCCGTTTACGAATCACTTTCCTCGCTCTACGGCTACGAGACGCGCAAGGAGACTCGGACCCTCGATCCTTTATCATCCAACGGTCGGCTGATGGCCGCCACCTGCATGGCGCTGCTGACGCACAGGGATATTTACCTTCCAGACGCCGCCAATCGTTGCGAGGAGGCGGTGAAGCAACGCGACGATGAAGCCTGGATGCACGCCGCCTGCCTCACTATCGCTGAAGGGCACAAGTGCGAGGAGACCGACGCGGCAGTCCAAGCTTCGCTGGCGACTCGCACCGTTTTCAAGCTGCGCAAGCAGTACGAGGAGCTGCTAGCAGACAAGGCGCGGCTGGACTGGCTACTCACCAGGGAATCTGTTCCAGCAGGAGAAATTCGAGCACGTATTTCGAGTGAATCAACAGTCACTAGGCAGGACATCGACTCCGCCCGTGCGCGGGAGGAAAGGAAGTATGAACTTGAACAGTGATGATCCAGAAATGAAAGGTGCCGTGGTTCGCACGTTCCGAACCAACTGCCATCCTGAGCGCAATGGACGAAAGCCAGTGTATGGTGAAGCTGAGTACACTGCTACGTTCCCCCTCGAAGACGGTTCATTTCTTCGGGTTTGCATGGGTGAACCTGGGTTCCAAAACCACACCAATTTAATGATGCTCATGCTGACCAATAGCCCGAGCCAGGACGACAAATCTACGCCGTGAGCACCCCCGAATCCCAGCGCGGCGAGGCGGCGGTCACGGAGCGCCCGCTTGACCAGAACGACCGCGACATGATCGAAGCCGGTTGGATCGCCATGCTGCTGAGTGGCGCTGGCGACCGAAGCAAGCAACCGCTGCGGAACGTTGCCGACAAGCTTACCGAGCTGCGCCAAGCCGCCGTCGAGAAACACGCTCAGCACATCAAACTATTTCTTGAGGAGTTGGCCGAATATCTTGGCCTCGAAGGCGAAGTTAAACCACCCGAGTTCCTGAAAGCGGCTGAAGACATCCGGCAGAAGATGAGCGACCAAGCGGCCCAACTCGCCGCCCAGTCCGCGCAGCTGGAGCGATACAAGACGGTGCTGGCGCTAGTCAACCAACCAGGAATGACTATTGAGTGGATGCGTCATCACGCTAACGAAGCCCTAACCGCCCAGCATAATCCCGCGCCATAACTCTATGCCCTCCACACACCTAAAACAACTCCTTAACCCTTACCCGCTAGACCAAACGGACATGACACGCATCCAAGCGTGGATAGACCCAGCGGACAAACACCTCCTACAAAGCGTCTACCCCATCAAGGGTGTTGAGACCTTTATGCTGTGCGGTGTCTACAAAGTCATCGCACAAGAGATACGAGACGCAGGAATTAACCACTTCACACCAGAAAATGCAGAATATGTCTACAAAACCATCCTTCGCCACATTACCCCTACACAGCCTCCTGGAGAAAGACCTAGCGAGCATGACAAGGGAGGAAGTAAGCGCGTACACGGCGCACATAAGGCTTCTAAGAACAAGTCCGCCAACGCTGGCAAAGACCCTTCGGGACGACCCGGACGTGGAGGCTCCGGTATCACAGACAACGAAACGGACTAAGAAGCCCGTGGATACGGCAAAGAAGACAGAGAATTTCCTCACCGGATTGAGTGAGGCACTAAAACAAACAAACACAACATGAAGTTACCATTGATAGACGACGCACTGTTTATAGACAACAGCTCCCTCGAACGCTTCACCACCTGCCCGCGCTCCGCTCAGTATTATCTCCTCGACAAACGCGAGGGGAATGAGGAGCGCCAAGGTCTAGGCTTCGGCAAGCATATTCACGAGATTCTCGACGCACGTTATTCCTTCCACCCCAACGTTATCCCCGACGACATGTCCACCGTGCTCCAGGGGAGAGGCACCCTCGCCCGCATGACAGCGCGCGCGGACACAGTCTTCGCCGACTGGATCCCTGAAGACGGCTCTTTCCGCACACTCGCAACCGCCCTTAACTTCATCAATGTCTACAATGAAACCTACCCCGTCGAGGCTTTTTCGGTCCTCACGCTTCCCAACGGTAAACTCGGCTGCGAGGTACCGTTCGCACTACCTCTATGCTCGGTGGAAGTCGAGGGTCGCGAGATTAAGGTCATGTGGACAGGTCGTATTGACTTGATCTACAAGCGCGAGGAGCGTGTCTACATCATGGACCACAAGACAACCTCCATGATGGTGCCGTCTTACTTCCGTGAGTTCGAGCTATCTTCACAGGTCTTCGGGTATGTGTGGGCTGTCCAGGAACTCCTAGGCGTCATTGTCGACGGCTTCTGCGTCAACGCCCTCGCGTTCCGCAAGCCAACGAAAACGGGCAAGTCCCTAGAACTCCTCCGCCACATCGTCCCTATTGACCAAAGCCTCGTGGCGGAGTGGAAGCACGACACAGAGACCATCGTTGGCGACCTAGTCAACATGGCCTCTCGGGAAGACTTCCCCAAGCACACGAAGTGGTGTGTTAATAAGTATGGCATCTGCGAATACGCTCCTATTTGCGGATTGCCACCGGCACAGCGGGCGGTCCTGCTGGGCAGTAATATGTATCGAGACGTTACGTGGAGCCCCCTTTCCTGACACAACGCCAGGATAATAAAACAAACACGACAAACATGAAAATCATCGACAAAGTTAACGCTTATAAGGACCGTATCTCTCGCCAACTTGCCTACGCCGAGTGGGCCACGCAAACTTTCCGCGACATCGAGATTGCGGAGGATGCGTCGATTGACCTGGGTTGTGAGATTTGTTACATCAATATCCACAACCGCACGGACCTCCAGACGCTCCTAAAGCTCGCACCCAAGTGGGACAAGTCTCCCAGCGGCAAGGCGATTCAATACTACAACAACAACGTAAACGGTGAAAGCGTCTACATCTTCGCCTACGACGCTGCGCTGCCTCCCACCTGCAAAGTGATCCGCGAGGAAAAAATCATCCCCGCACGTGGGGAATACATCGAAGTCACCGAGCGAATCCTCTGCGACGTCTAACATGCAAGACAACACAAAATACCAAATCTCGCAGAACCTCGCGGTCCTCGTGGTGGGAGAGCCCAAAGTGGGCAAGACACGTCTAATGATGGGCTTTCCAGACCCCTTCGTCTTGGACCTCGACAAGAACCTCTCTAGCGCAGTGCAAATCTCGAAGGGCAAACGCTTCTGGTTCGCGCAGGTGGACAATCTCCCCGAAGGACAGCAGTGGAACCAGGCCACGAGGGAACTAGAAGAAGCCATCAAGTCCCCCGAGATCAAAACCATCTGTATTGATGGCCTCACACGTCTCGCGGAGCTTGCACGAGCGCATATCCTAAACGAGCTAACCAAGATGGGCCTTGGTGGAAAGCTTCGCCAAGACACCGTGGACCAGCAAATCCGCCTACAGGACTACCAAACCCTGAACAACCTAATCTTGCGGGTTGTTGCGTTAACACGCGCCAGCAACAAGCTCGTCGTCTGGACTGCGCATCAAAAGGTCGACGTCGATGAAGTAACCGGCGGTATGCGCTACCGCTTCCAAATGCCCGGCAACCTTGCAGGCAATCTTGGTGGCTACTTCACCGACGTTTGGGCCATGACTGCAAGTCCCGCCATCCTGAACAACAAACAATACACAAAATACGAAATCCGCACGAAGCCCACAGGCTACCACGTCTCCCTCGGCTGTTCTATCCCACTCGATCCTAGCATCGACATAACGGACAAAAACCCCGAGGAAATCTGGAAAGTTCTCGGCCCGAAGCTTCAACTCCCACAAACATGAAACCCACCGACCTCATGCCCTTCGGGAAGCACAAAGGACTTCCCTTGAAGGACGTACCGCGAGACTACGCAGACTGGCTCTGCACCAAAGCAGACGGCTTCAAGGAACGCAGTCCTGGACTCTACGCCTTCTTCATGACAGGCGCAGACCTCCCTGATCCCGCGAAGCCCAAAGAGGACGAAGCCGTAAACCGCCTTGCACAAGAAATCCTCGGAGCCGCACCCCAGGGCTTCGCGGGTTGGTGGCACACGGCCTACGGCAAACTCAAAGGAGAGCCTATGTATATCCCGCATCTGCGTGTAGCAATCGCTGCGTGGGACGCTTGCGCCAACCAATTCTACGCGAAGGAAGAAGCTGCACGCGTGTTAAACACACCCGCGAAGCCCGTCACAGTCGAAGACTTTTGATGCACCCTGCATCAAGAAAAACAAACAACAACAAAAAGAAATAACATGGACCGCACTCAAGAACTCAACGACCTGCTAAACAAGCCCCTCGACGAAGTCCCCACCGACATGCCCCTCCTTAACTGCACGGCCGAAATTCGGCTTGACGCAGCGAAGGTCGAGGCGAACAAAAACGGGGACGGCTCAAACCTAAACCTCCAATTCGGCCTCACAACCCCTGCGACTTCCATCACAGGCCAGGTTGTAGCCCCTGGAGCTTATGGTTCACGCTTCTACCACACGATCTCCCTCAAGACCACCGAGAAATACAACCCGGCGGAGAATCTTGCACGGTTGAAGCAGGCCCTCACTGGTAGCAAGGTCGGCACGTTCGGCGCCCCAGAGCAATACATCGGGACGACCGTCATGGCCGTCTTGAAGCCCGAGAAGAGCGAACAGTTCGGAGACCGCACCACGATCTCCCGCTTCGTGAAGAAGGGCTAACGACTCCACACCAAAGGGCGGTCCAATCCCTCCCTTTGGTTTGGTTCATGTATTGAATTAAACCAATATGTTCGAACTATTCTGGCGTCTTGCGGTAGTTATATTTCTTTGTCTCTCCGCAACAAAGATTTTGTGGAAAATCTCCACCGCCATTAATTTTTTACCGATTAAAATGATAGTAGCCACCGCAACTTTTGCGCTTTTGGCCATCACTATCGGCCTCATAAGCGTCGCACTCTTCAACCTTTAATGCACCTTATCTCTCACCGCCTTCACGTAGAAGAAAACGGCAAACCTGTTGGCGCCTTTGTCTTTCTCCTAGAAAGTATTGCCAGGGAACGCCTCGATCACTACGTCAAGCAATATCAAGCTATGGACTGGGAAGTTAACCCGAATAGCTCCCCAAACACAGTCAAGCTAGTCAAACTTGAATCTGCTGAGACTGCTTGTATCCACCTCCACTCCACTCCCTTCGACGACAATAAACGCTTTTATGCACCCGGACTCACGATTTACGATAATACCTAAAAGCCCCACGGCCGCACCCAACATGGGTTTCAAGGCGGCACCAGTCCCCAACGCTGCGGAAAGCCTTGCAGAGTCTCACGGCCTTCGGCCCAGTAAGTTGCTAGTCCTCTGGAGCCACAAACACAAAACTGTGCTTCACGACCCCATGACCGGCAAACCTGTCGCCTCACGCCACAAGTCCTTCCTTGAACCAATCGCAAAGGAATATCATTGTGAGATCATCGATCTGAAAACGGCCCTGGCACGAATCCTTAAATACCAGCAAAATGGATAAGCCACTATTCCCGAACATTCCACCGCCCGCCACGGACGACTTCGAGATCATGGCAGATCGGCACCTTGTAGAAATGCGCGCTAAGTACGGTGACCACAAAGCTGTTGTTCTAATGAGTGTCTGTATCGCCTGCCGCACAGCCGTAGTCAACTCCACCGAATCCATCGAGGAAGCTCTCGACGTCTTCAAGAATGTCACCGAACTCGTCGAACTCGCTTCCAAAGTCGCCACTAAGAAACATGATCCCCAAGCAAACTAACCGCCTCTACATTCCCCTCACGGACATAAACGCTGAGGGCCGCATTCGTGCAGACTACGGAGACATCGACGGGCTCTGTGATAGCCTATCCAAATACGGCCTAATGCAGCCCGTCGTTATAAACCAATCCAAACGCCTTATCGCTGGTGGCCGTCGCCTTAAGGCGCACCAACTCCTAAACGAAACTGAAATCGCCGTTGTCTTCTATGAAACCCTCAACGACCTCCAACTCCGCGTCCTCGAAGTCGAAGAAAACATCCAGCGTAAGGACTTTGATTGGCGTGAAAAGGTACTTGCTATTGACACGGCAAATACAGAAGCAACTAGAGACGCTATTTTACACAAAGACTTTAAGTCCTGGGGACAGGCGGAGACTGGTGCGCTACTTGGAATTGCTGCGGGTAGCGTTAACAGCGCAGTTAAACTTGCTAAGTATATCCGAGCAGGTGATAAAGAAATCGTTGAAGCAGCTAACGCAAGAGAAGCCTTTCAAGTCCTCCTACTGCGCAAAGAGCGTGAGGGACAGAAGCGGCTCGCTGCCTTCATCACCGAGAAAGCCGCAGGCTCCAGCGTCGTCACAGCGAAGGAAGTCGAAGAACTTCTCCACGGGAAAGACAGCGACGATGGGTTTTTTGCAAACACCGTGGGCGGTTCAGGAGGCGGCGTTAGTCCCCCAAGAGTCGATGAGCTTCCAGGACAGTCTGGACCTGCAACGCGCGTTTCAACGCAATCTATTCCTTTAACAACTCTAGTGCAGAAAGGGGACTGCTTCACCCTTATGTCCGCGATGCCGCCCGAGTCCGTAGACCACATCATCACAGACATCCCCTACGGGATAGACATGGAGAATCTAAACAATGTCGAAACAGTCAAAGCAGAGCACGACGTTGCCTCGAACGTCGACGATTTCAACGATTTTATGGCCGAGACGTACAGAGTTCTTAGGTCTAACGCCTTTCTTATCTTTTGGTGCGACGTGCATCACTGGGAAAAGCTCCGAGACGCTGCTTATGCTGTCGGTTACAAAGTTCAACGGTGGCCCCTCATCTGGGATAAAACGTCGCCTTGTCAAAATAACGCTGCCCAGTTTAACTGGACTAAAAGTGCGGAAGTTGCTATGGTCTGTCGAAAGGGAACACCGACTCTTTTGCAGGCGCAGTCGCGAAGCGTCTGGTCAGGGCCTAACACAAACGACCTCGACCACCCCTTCGCCAAACCCACCCTCCTCTGGCAGTGGCTCCTTAGAGCAGTTGCACTCCCGGGGCAAACGATCCTCGACCCTTACGCGGGCGTTGGAAGTCTTGCCCTTGCCGCAATTCCCTTGGGACTTGTTGCCGTGAGTTATGAGATCAACGAGCATCACTACAACAAGCTTCTTGAAAATGTGCAGAACGCATACAAGAAGCTGGACCCGAACATCGTATTTACCTAATGCCCACCCTAGTTCCCAACAGCTTCCCAAAGCACACCGGTCCCCACCGTATCGCCCTTGTAGGTGAGGCCCCCGGCGCAGACGAAGAACTTGTCGGCACGCCTTTTGTCGGCGCGTCCGGCAAGCTCCTTCGCTCCGTCCTTGAAGGCACTAACCTAGTCCCTGACCAGCTCTTCATAGGCAACGTCTGTCAACAACGTCCCCCATCCAATGACATCTCATCCTTCGACTTCAACGGTCCTGAAATCCAAGACGGCCTCGCAGCCCTTCACACCGATCTCCGAGACTTCTCACCCAACCTTGTCGTTTGCCTGGGAAATACGCCCCTACAAGCGTCGCACCCCTGGGGAAGTGACGCAACCATCGGAACTTGGCGCGGAAGCCTATTCTGGAGCGACGCATTTAATACAAAGTGCCTCGCTACTTTTCACCCGGCCTATATTCTGCGAGTCTTCGGCGACTTGCCCCTGCTGCGGGCAGACATACAGAAGGCTAGACGCCACAGTCTCACCAAGGATCTGGTGCTCCCGCAAAGGACTTTTATCACCCGCCCAAACCTTGAAGATGTGCGGCTCTTTTGTGGAAGAATACGTTCACAGCACACCCGAATCAACATCGACATCGAAGGATGGGCAAACAACGTCGGAGTTACAATGCTGGGAATCGCAACTGGGCCTAGCGACGCCTTCGTCATTCCCTTTTGGGTCTCTGGATGCCATTACTGGAACGAAAGCGAAGAGGCCGAAGTCTGGGAGCTTGTAGCAGGACTTCTCGCCGATGAAAATGTCGAGAAAGTCCTGCAAAACGCCCTATATGAATACTTCGTCCTCCACTGGAAGCACCGAATCATCATCACCAACATCGTGGACGACACGATGCTTAAACACTTTGAACTCTTTCCAGAAATGGACAAGGGGCTTGATCTACAGGCCAGTCTTTACACGGACCAACCCTACTACAAAGACCAAAGAGGTGTGGGTGGAGACGCGGAGTTGGTCTATAACGCCACAGATTGTGTTGTCACAGCAGAGTGCAACGACGCCCAGAGCGGTATACTTAAAAACCTTAACCGCAGCAGCGAGCACTATCGTTTCAATGTTAGTCTTCTGCCTGCTATTAACTACATGCAGCTTCGTGGTTGTCTACTTGATAGCACAAAGCTGGCTGCGCACCTGGAGCTGGTCGAGAGCGAGATCGCGGTTTTACAAGATCAACTTGACACGATGGTCGGCCGCCCGGTCAACGCGAAAAGCAACCCAGACAAGCAATGGTTCCTCTACGAATTCTTAGGATATAAACCTTATGAAAGATACGGTCGCACAGCGAAAGAAGAAGTTCTCCTTAGATTTTATCAACGTGAAAAGAACCCTGCACTTCGCGTACTTATCCAGCTCGTTGCAAAACGAACTAGAAAAAGCGATATTGGAAAACTTACAAGTAACACTGATGGCCGACTTCGCTGCTCCTACAATCTTGTCGGCACGAACACTGCAAGACTTTCGTCGAGTGAGTCGCAAGCTCTTGAACCGTATTTCACTAAGACTGGAATACTCAAGTGGGAAGGTTCAGGCACAAACTTGCAGAATCAGACTAAAGAACTTCGTGACGTCTTCTGTGCAGACCCAGTCTACGATTTCTGGCAGATCGACCTCGAAGGTGCAGATGGTTGGACCGTGGCTGCTGACCTCGCAGCCCTTGGTGCACCCACCATGCTCGACGACTACAAAGCCGGCATCAAACCCGCCAAAGTCCTCTACCTCATGCTCGAAGCCCACGAGAGGAAGGAAGACCCAGCAAAGTTAAACAACCTCCCAAGGGCTGAACTAGCCGCGTTAACAAAAGCAATTAAATTTTCCGACGACCGTGATGCCGAAGGCCGCCCAGGAGACTGGAAATACCTCTGCATGAAGCGTGTCCAGCACGGCACCAACTACGGCATGGAGGCTGAGAAACTCTCCGCAACAATCTTCAAGGACTCCGATGGACTTATCGACCTCTCTAAGCAAGACGCTTCCGTCTATCAATACCTCTACCGACTCCGATATAACCCAGACCTTCGTGCTACATGGATCGAGCGGGAGTTGCGTGATAAAGGCTACATCCAAACCGCAAGTGGCTTTCGCAGGAAGTTTGGAGCCATACGTTATGGAAGGCCAGACCCAGCAGTGGTCCGGGAGGCGCTTGCTTTGGAACCCCAGTGCAATACGACCTATGTCTGTAACATGGCTTTGCGCAATATGTGGTACGACCCAGCAAATAGGACTTCCCGCGGGAGTCTTTTCGTTGAGCCCCTGCTGCAAGTCCACGACGCCCTCGGAGGCCAGTGGGGAACAGCCTACAAAGACTGGGCCATCGACAAGCTAAAGACCTGGTTCAAAGTCCCACTAAACATCCACGGCATTGAAATAACAATCCCCTTCTCTGGGGGCTACGGTCCAAACTGGAAAGACACAAAGACACCACTATGAACGACATCCTCTCTCTAATGTCCCACGCCCACGAAACGGAAAACTGGAAGCTTCGAGCAAGCCCTGTCGCCCGACTAACCGAGCGCGAAGAAAGCGCCCTGTTGGATTCATTGATTGAATCCGTCATTGCCTATGGCGCGGACATTGGTTACCACATCACGACTCGAAGCGTGAAGCGCGTTTCCCTTACCACCCAACACCCCTTCGCCGTCCGCAGCGATGTGGCCCACATCCAATACGTTCTCAACCGTATCATCCTCGCCCACGGCCTTCGAGACACCCTCTGTGACACCCTCAAAGCTAAACTAGCCTTCCCCCCTCCCTCCACGGACTGACATGCCCCATGCCACTTTTCTCCAAAACTACAGGACCTTCACCAGTGGAAACGAGGCCCACCCAACATACCATGCCTTTTGCGGGCTATTCAGTCTATCAAGTATCGTTAGTCGACGAGTCTGGCTCAACATGGACTACTTCACCATCTTTCCCAACCTATATATCGTCCTGGTCGGGGATGCTGGGAATCGCAAAACGAGTGCTATGCACTCTGCCGAGCGACTGCTCCTGGAGATTGGAAATATCCCACTCTCTGCGGAATGCGTCTCCAAGGAACAACTCATCATTGACATGGTGGACCAAGAACGATCCCTTGACGGGTTGGGAGAGGACCCCAGCACAGCGAACAAGAAAATATATAGCCCGCTTATTGTATGCGCTAGCGAACTATCTGAGTTCCTCCAAATCAGTGGAGCGGGGATGATTGGCTTCCTCACAGATGTCTTCGACAAACAAACAGACTATGAGCACAAAACTAAAAATAAAGGTTGCCGCGTTATTAGAGGACCATTCCTCAATCTCATTGCTTGTACCACCCCTGAGTGGATTACCAACTACCTTAAAGCTGACATTATCTCTGGAGGATTCTCCCGCCGTACGATTTTTGTTAATGAGTCAGAAAAGAGTGGCCGTATCCCTTTCCCTAAAATTACCGACGAAATGCGACAGTGCTGGCTCGATGCTGTGTCTTATGGGAGAACTTTGCAAACAGTCAAGGGACCGTTCACGTGGCACCCAGCAACACGAGAATATTACAGCAAATGGTACACCGAGCTAGAAATCCCCAAGGACGCAAACATTAAGGGCTACTTCGAGACTAAGCACATCCAGGCACTAAAAATCGCCATGCTTGTGGCACTATCCGAGGCCCCCGAACTCGTCCTAAAGGTACATCACTTCGAAACGGCCCTAGACATCCTCCGGCTTGTGGAAGCCAACCTCGCCCGCGTCTTCCAGAGCATGGGCAAGAATTTCCTAAACGCTTCTTCAACGAAGCTCCTAGACATCCTTCGCGCTTCGCCCGTGGCGGACATCAAAGTCAACGGCGCGATCGCAAAGGCTAATGTTATCCCCCTAAAGAAACTACGTACAATTATGTGGCAGGATTTAGATGAAGAAAATTTCAACAAGGTGCTGGAGCATCTTATGCAGACGGATAGAATTCAACGCTTTTCGACTACGGATAGTGGAGGCGTCGCACGGGAATATATCGGCGTGAAGATACCACAATGAGAACCACACGCCAAACTTACATAGACAGCAACTTTGAGGCGGCCAGGTCACAAGGCTGCGACACCATACAGCTTAAATTCGATGGCTGGTGGGCTCGCTGGCAAATCGAAAAGGGCGTTGCAAGGGTCTTCACTCGCACGGGCCGTGAGCTTCCCGACTTCGCCTTCCAGGCCAAGCAAGACATAACCGCCACGATTGTCGGGGAACTCATGCACGGGACTAACTGGGCTCAAGAACCCCGTATCAAGGGCAAGACTTTTGCCTTTGATGTGTGGAGTGTGGACGAGGTAGACCTAGCCGACGCGCCCTATAAGGATCGCTACGGGATACTCAGAGCCCTCCTCAAGCGCATGCCACCATCCTTCATCCGCGTCGAGAACTTTCCGATCTTCGACTATTCTAGTATCTGGGACCGCTTCGTTGACAAGGGAGACTATGAAGGTGTCGTTTTTCGATACTCAAAAGGCCGCATAGACACCCCCATCTACCGCCAGAAAAATGTTGTGGTGGGCCAGGAGATCGCCACAGGCTTCGAGGAAGGGGAGGGCAAGTTCGTAGGAATGCTAGGCGCGGTGGTCTGTCAAAGCGGTGCTCGCGTGGGCGGTGGCTGGGACAACGACGAGCGTTTCGACATCTGGACTAACCAAGCGAAATACCTCGGCAAGTCCTTCGAGGTGGAGGGTAGGAAGCGTTTTGAGGAAACCGGGCTGCTTAGGCACCCAAACTTTGTGAGGTGGTTATGACACCCTGCTGCCCATTCTGCAAGAGACCCCCAAAAGCCTGGAATGTGGACGACACCCGTAAATACGCTATTAGTCGACTAGTCTACTTTGGTTGCAATAGTAAACACTGTTTCTTCCACCCACAAAGCTTTATCCAAGTGGCTTTTTGGCAATTAACAACAAGCACAGAAGCGCTTTTAAAGCACAACACAAAAGAAAGCGTTAAACAGCTAAAACTTTTATGGACAAAAAACTTGAACAAGACCTAATCAATCGCCTAGTCCCCTGCCTACACGACATGCGTCGCCAAATGGAGGCAGAGTGGGCAACGTGTTTTTGGGTTGACGACAAAGTCTCTGTAATCACCGTCTACGGCAAACGCCCCGGCCATGCCCTGGACAAGCTAATCCAGCTCTGCCGCCTGCCCGTCGCCTCCTTCAACCGCTACATGTCCCAGAACAAAACAACAAAGCTAGAGTGCCTCGAAAGAGACCCTCTAGCTGCAATTATCACCGACCCACCTAAAGACCAAAATACCTCTGTATCACCGCCAGCGCCTCTCCCCGCCCCATCCCACGCTGTTGACGAAGTTGGTCCACCAACATCGCCTTCAGGTAGTCTTGCGAAGAAGCTGGCTGCGTTCCGAACGGCATCCCAAGCTGCATCTGTAGCTTCTGCTTCATCTGCAACCGCTGCATCTCCGAAACCTTAGGATTGTCAAAAGTCGACCCGATCGCGTCTTGGCTTTGTGCGTTGAGCACACTGCCATGCGTCATCGGGTCTTTTTGCGTCTGGAGGTCCAGGGCTCGATCAGTGACTTGGTCGATAAAGTCCTTCGGGTTGAAGCCGGGGGTGAACTGCCGGGCGTATGCCTCTTGCATCACACCCCCGCCATTCCCACTCAACATCGCACGGGCGTAGTTTGTAATCTGAGCATCCCGTGAGATCGTGTAGTTATCCTGCGCGGTGGACATGAGTCGAGATTCCTGTCTCTGTGACCTCACCCCCGCCGGCGCAAACCCCATGGCATACCCAATGGCCTGTGCAGCGTTGGGCTTCATAAGTAGGTTGTTGTTCTGGTCCCCAATACGCAGGTCTCCAAACTGCTTATAGTTACCATACATCTCGACAAGCGGCTTGAGGGCACGTGGTGCAATCTCCCTCGCCCCCAACCACGGCTTCCCGGCCTCCACATCACTAACCCCTTGCACAAGGTTGTCTATCAACCCTGCCGTCGGCCCGAACATGTCCATCATGGAAGTCTCCCCACCAGCACCAATTCCGAAGAGGCTACTAACACCGCTTCGGCCCGCAAAATCCAACCCAGTCAGCCGGTTCGCTAACCCATTCATTGCGGTGTCAGCAAAGAGGTGTCCATTGGTGCCATCGTCGTGGATGAACTTATTGTAGAAACTCTGCAGCCCCTCTCGCACAGCCGCCTCGGGGTCTTTATGAAAGACTTTATTAATTGCGGCGAACATATAAGCAACGCCCGTCAGCCCTAACGTGCCAGCCAAGGCCGTGTTAGTAAGCAACCCATACCCCGCCGCTTTAGTCGCCGCGATGCGTTGTTCAGAACTCAACCCAGGTGTGGCCCCCACACTATCCTTTAGCATGTGTGCCAACCCAAAGGTTTGACTCAGTCCATAAGTCTGCATCATCGTGGCGAAGCTAACAGCCGAGCGCCTAAACTCACTCCCCGGGCTGCCTTGTCCCGTGACATACGCATACCCCACCGGCTTATTGCCCTTTCCACTCGCGGCGGTCATGCTATCAAGTAGGTCATTCGCTCGGCTGTAAAGCGCCTCACCACGCAGCCCGCTATCATACGCATAACTCAACGCGGCGTGCGCGCTGATCTTTTGGTTAAAGGAGGGTAGCCAAGAGTGGGCTCGCAATAGGGCCTTCGACACATTGTAGAAAGGCGAAATCGCCAAGTCCGAGAGCTTCGTAGGCTCATAGTTCCCAACTCTTGCGGCCTTTTCCAGGTTAAGCTTCTCGGTGTCCTTCTCCAGGGTGTCGACAATAGGCGCCCGCGCCAGCCGTCCCTCGTCATTCATGCGCTGTAGATAGTGATTCACCACATCCCCCTTGGGGTCCGCACTGAGGGGCGCAGGACGCGTGGTCGAGGCATTCTCAAGATCATACCCACGCTTCGCGGAGGCGTTGAACTCGTTGCTGGATAGCAGGCTACGCGCCGTGCTTTTCATGCCGTTCATGTAATAGCCGTGCGCAGCAGCCACCTTACACCCCTCCTGGATCATTGTGGGGATACCCAGTGTAAAGCCCAGCGTGCTATCCACCACACTCCTCGCTACATCCGCGCCAATATAGGCGGCCGTGCCGATGGTCGTCAGCTTGCTAGTGGTCTCGTTGGAGGGCGCAAGCCTTTCGTTCATTTGGGTGTCTAAATCCTTCGCAACCTTATCTAGTCCCTGCGCTTTTAGGTCTTCCATATAGAGAGCATGTTTATCCAACGCAGCCCGGCGGGCAATGCCACGAGCACTCGTCGCAGTATACTCCTCCATCGTTGCAACAGGGTTAAGATACTCACGTCCCGGCGATAGTTTACGCTTGAAGGCAGTAAGCTTCTGTAAGCTATTCGTGATCGTATAGTTATCAATCGCCTTACTCGGGTCAGCACTCTTCGCTAACTCCTCTGCGATTTTCGGGCCATTGACTGGGTCCATCTTGATGATCGTGTCTAGTTGCTTCTGGAAAGTCGTCTGCATCAAGTTCTTAATCGCGTCAATCCCATCGGCGTTCGATGCGAGGAACTGCTCATTGGAGAGCTGCCGCTTGTCCACAAAGCGAATATTGCTCGCGCCCTCTTTGTTTCTAGCATTCGCAAACTCCTGTGCGTCTGGCATCTCATTAAACCCCATCGAGCCGTTCTTGCCTTCGGGGGTCTTATAATACACCATATACCGCCCAAACCGACCCTCGCTCATAAAGTTCCCTTGACTCTTAGCGATATTCAAAAGCTTCTGCACCTTCTCAAACCCCGCCACCCCCACTGATTCAACCGTTGAAAGAGACTGGGGAGACATGCTGCCTTCAGTGATATGTCCGAGAAGCTCTTGCCGTGCAGCAAGGTCGCCTTGAGCCGCCCTCGACACAAGCTTTGCGGTTTGCAATGCGTTGTCCGCATTATACTTCCCGGGGTTCTGCTTCATGATTAAGCGTGCAGTGAACGCGTCTTCATGCTCTTGTTGTGCCTTGATTTGTGAAGCCATTGCGGTCCTGTAGACTTTATTCATATCTTTAACAGCACTAACAGCGTACTGCGCCTGTTCCTTGGGCAATCCCTTAATCGCGTCTGCGACAGTCTCGGCCATCTTTGGGTCTGTGATATCTACCCCACCCAACTTTTGTTGCTTCAAGGCAATCTTGGACATGGCAACGTTTGCAGCAGAGTCAAATTCCCCGCTTTGGTCGTGAAAGAACTTGAAGTACCCAGTCTTTGGGTCTAGTCCGTAGCGGCCTAGTGTTCCCACGCGCGCAACAATAGCACCTCGAATGTTGTTAGCAATCGTAGTAGCGTTGCTATACACCCTATCAATATTTTGTCTCGCAGGTTGCGCCACATCCAACCCACGCCTTCCCAAGTCCGACATACGATACTGCATCGGAGAAAGGAATCGCGTGAAGATATTCTGGCTGTACTTCCTTGCTTCAGGTGACTCCTCTCCAGCCGCATCCACTGGGTTCTTCCACGGAGTGCCGTCTTCGGGGGGCTCTCCGCCACCTACACTAGACATAAAGTCCTTCGCACTACGAACATCCGTTAGATCCACAGTCTTGCCTTGGCCAGTGGGATCACCTAGCTTAGTGATAAGTTGCTTCACCAATGTAGCGGCTCTTTCCACTCCCGGGTCAATCGCAGCAAGCTTCCGTAGTACTTGAATATGCGTCGGCACAGGCGGTTCAACCCTGGGCTGTGCATTCGAACCCGCACGACTCTCTCCAACACGAAGTGCGGCTTCCACCGTCGACCTCGTCCGCATACCCAGCGTAGGATTCTTCGGCACTGGCACCTGCGCAGTTCCCGCCTCCTTCCCACCCGCCGGAAGCGAAGGGACATCCCCAGTTGTGGAGAGTTGCCCCTTCTGGTCACGCGAGTAGGTTCTACGATTAACTACATCGCCTTGGGACAAGTCCTGTGGCACCTCCTTCTTGATGCCATACGTTAAGCCTTGCTGCTCCCTAAACTCCGGGTCATCGAGAACCTTCTGTAGTTGGTCGAGGGAATCCCCCACCCACCTATACTGTCCACGCATGAAGGCAATCGTGTCAGGGCTAAAGTACGACAGGGCATCCTGGTGTTCCCGCGCCAGCTTATCCCCACGCACGACACCCTTCTCTTCGAACTCGCTGCCTTTGGTGGCCAACCCAGCTGTGGCCATTTGAAACATACTCGCGGCCCACTCCTTGGGGTTCATGCTCGCTGCCTTCACAAAGCCCTTAACTTGTGGAAGGAAGTCACCGAAGCTAGTCGGCCCCTTCACTTCCCGGCTATACTTCGCCGGGATGACCATGTCCATGAGGGCCGTCAGGGCAGCCGAGCGATCCTCGGGAGACATCGAGGCGCCGTTAGCCTCCATGCTGTGGACGCTGTCGATTACAGTCTGCGTGTCTTCATTGGTCGGAGAGAAGTCTTTGTTGTTGACCACAACATCTTGCAGGTGGTGAAACGCTTCGTGCCCAAGGCCAGTTAACTTATAGAAAGTATTCAAGGGACCATACGCCCCATTCTTCACCAAGTCTTTCTCCGCCAGGGCAATCACTGGGTTCGTGATAGGCTTCCCATTAACTTCAGTCTGCGTAGGGAGATACACCCCCAGCGCCTGCATTTCCTTGTTGAACCTCTGTGCAACACCCTCCCTATCCGTAAGCGTCGCAAAATCCACATTATCCAACCAAGGAAAGCGTTGTGCCTGTTCCGAAGCCCACTTGCCCATAGCCTCCGCAAGTTCGGGTTGATACCCCTTCTGCAACAAATTCTTCTTCGTCCACGCATCGAAGTCCTTGGCGATCTTCGGGGCGGCGGTTGGTGCGCCAGTCTTAGTGGGCTTCTCACTACCAATCGCCGCTTTCACGGCCTCCGGTGTTGTCCCCACTTTCGGTTCCAGCCCTAACAGCCGCGCCTTCCACATAAACTGCTTTCCCGCATCACCACTGTACATCTTGTTTTGCACGTTGGCCCAGTCCCGCTCACCTGAGAAACCATTCTGCCCTGCCCAGTCCCACTTCTGTGCGTCGGTGCCACTCTGGTCAACGTGCACAAAAGAGCGCAGCCAGGCGTCGCCACTACCGTCCTTCGACACTTCCTCAACGGGTTTTCCTAGGACCAACGCCGCACGGGCCATTCTATTCTTCCACACACTACTCTTATCTGTGCTCTTAACGCTAGGATCAAGAATAGAAACAAAAGCGCGCTTAAATTCCTGTGGGGACATCTTGTCGAGCGTGTCCGCTGGAGCACTCGGCGTCCCTTGGAAGAACCTGTCCATGAGGCTGTTTTGTCTTGCCACAAATTGCGGATCTTCCGTCGTAGCACCCTCCGCGGCGCTGGGTGTAATACCCTGCCCGCGAATAACATTCTTTGTGTCTGCACGACCGAAGACTTGTGTCGCCCCTGGTTCGTAGATAATCTTTCCAAGATTTGTCTGTATTGTCTCCCCATTCTCGTTGGGAAGACGCACGCGGATTGTGTCCAATATTCGTCGTGCTTCCTTTACGTCAACACGTTGGGGTTCCTGAGATGTAAATAATGTCTCTTTTGCCTTGACAAACTTGGCGCCAGTCTCGGGCAAGTTTGCCGGCCCGTGCAGCTCGTCACTAGGCCGCGTGCTCTCAAAACCCTTAACATCAATCGGAGTCGAGACTTTCTTCTGTACCGTTTTTGTCGTAGCCTTCTCCGGGTTCGGCGCCGTTGTAGGCAAATCCCGCAACTTGCGGAGCTGCGTTTCGTCTAGCGAGTTAATCGCAGCCGTCACCCCACGACGGTAGGTGTCTAGCCCCCAGTTGGGGGAAGCTGTGCCACCACCCTGTGAAGGCTTCTCTTTTCGCGCACTTTGATAGCGTTGCTCAAGGAGGTTCTGTAATGCCTCTGGCGCTTTAGACACAGCTTGCCTATACGCACTCTCCAACCCTGCGTCTCTTTGGTCTATCGAAGAAGGAGCCCCCGCCCCAACGCCACTCATGCGCTGCTCCACAATCTCCCGCGCGGCCTTTGCGTTAAGCCAAACCTGGTTCTTCACCCACTGTAAAGCCCTCGACGCACTCTCGGCGCTAGGGTCGTTTAGATACTCCTCCCGAAACGTATCAAACTTGGCCTTGAGGCTTTCCTGCGTCACAGGCGTAAACACCCCCTGTTCAGCCATCTGTCGCTGCGCCTCTTCTCCAAACCCATTCTGCGCCATGAAGTCGTTGACGTTCTTCGTGAAGCCATTTGTATCCTTCACCAGAGCCGCCGCATCCTCCACGGTCGTAATCGGCCTTCCCCACTTCTCGGTCATGTTTGCTGCGGCTTGGTAGACACTATTCATGAAGCTCTTTGGCCCAAAGTTCGGGTCAGTCTGCCACTGCCGAGGATCAAGCCCACCCTGTGGTCCCTCACCGCCAAGTGTGTTATATGGATCATTTAGAATCTTCGCCGCGACATGTGCCCCCTGTTGCTGCTCTGGGGTGTATCGTGCCCACGCTGCCTGTTGCGGCTCCGTGAGAGGGAAGCCCCTCTGTTGCAGGTTCGCAAGCTCCGCCGCGTGCCCAACGTCGTTCATGTTTACGTAGCCATTCTGCTGTGCTGCGTCGTCCACAAAGGCTGCGTGCAGGGCGCGAACCTGGGCCACGTTGGCCTGGTTATCCGGCGCATTCGTTGGCTGCAACTCGCCATTAAGTATTGAATTAAGAATCACCGGAGGCGACATTGCGGCTTTTGAGCCGAAGTCGGCACCGAGGGGGTTAATCAAGGAGAAGTCTGGTTCAGTTGTTGAATTGGACTGCGGGCTTCCCGCATCAATATGCGTACCCTCCACAGCACTCTTTGCGGCGTCTATTGAAGGATAACCCTTCTTGCCTGTAGGTGGTGGAAGTTCCTGGCCGCCGTAGTGCGCGCTCCAATAATTACCTTCAGGGTCTTCGTGTTCAATCACGGCTCCTTGAGCATCATCGCCGTCACCATTAAACCACATAGATGGCTCACCAGGAATTTCCGCAACCATACCGTTACGTGTCCAGCTACCAGTTGTTTGTGGCTTGTCAAGTCCTGAAGCCTTAATAAACGTGTCGTGCGCAAGTTTCGCCTCGGGGTTGGGGGCAGCTTCATCAAGAGTTGGAGTAGGAAACTCTGGCGTAGCACTTGTTGCAGCTATAGTTGGCGCACTCGTCGTCTTCTGCGCCCCGGCAAGGAACTGATTAAGTATCTTTGTCTGCGGGTCGGTCTCCGTCGCGTTGATTGCGTCAGTCTGCGTATTTTGGTCCACAGCCGTCGTATTGGGGTAGTCTGCCATCTTGCCTTCCGCTGTAATGCCCTGGGGTCTATTCGTAAACTGATGCAACCCCATCGCCGCAAACGGGGCCTGTTGAGCTATCTGTCCAAAGATAGCTTCGGGAGTAATTGCTTCTTTGATTGCCTGTGTAGGACTTCCAGTCTCGGCCGTCCTTTGTCCAATGTTCTGCGCTTCGCCAACGGCCCCAATTCCAGTCTGTCCACCAAGGAAGCGCCCGATCATGGTGCCGGTCGGGCCCGCGCCTAGTTTTGAGGCAAGCGAGCCACCAACGTTTCCAGCAGCTTTCTCCGCAGGGCCAAACAACCCAGCCATTGCTGCACTTCCCGCGCCGACCGCAGCAGACGCAGGAATCCCGTGCCCAGCTTGACGCATCCCTGTATACCCCTGCGCTCCCATATCCGCAAGACCCAAGGGAGCACCAGCACCACTCATAAGAGACAACACATCCGCACCCATTCTAGGGGCACCTTCAGCGACGTTTTGTGCGGTGTCTTTAAACCGTTGCGGCACCGCATCCCGCGCCAACCCGGCAAACCCAGTCGTAGCAACCGGGGCACTTTGCGCGGCAGTCTCCTGTGGTGTAGGTACATACGGCGCAGCACCAGGCGCCTGCATCCACGGGAGATAGTGGGCCCCCGCATCCAGGGGCGTCCGTGCAATAGCCTTCGACCCACGACCAAGAAACTGGCTAAGCTGGGTTAGCCAATCTGTCTGCGGAATGGGCGGGGCGTCAGGGGTCTGCGTGTCCATCTTAGGCGGGCCGTCCAGTCTTCCAGCTTGCGGGCGGCTTCATACGGCCTTGTTGATCACTATGCTGCGTCAACTTTGTGGGCGGCATCCCGTGTGAGGGAATCGGGTTCTTGTGCTTCTGCTTGTTTTGGGGACCACTAGAGGGCAGGAGACCCATAAGGGCCGCGCCGATATTGTGTCCAGGAGGCTTACCATGTCCAACAGGAGGTTGCATTTTGTGTCCTTTTACTTTAGCGATGGTTGAGGGAGATTGTGTGGGGTAGTTGAAGGGATTACCACCTTGAGCGCTTGTGGAAGTTATCATTGGGGAGGGGGTACACTAGAAGCGCCTGAGAACGGACTAGTCGCGCCCGGCGCGGACGGGTTCTGCAAGAAACGCTGCATTAATTGCAGCTGCAACGCTTTCTGCGCTGCCTCGGTGCCAGTCATTGGGATTTGCGCCTGTGTTAAACCTTGCTGCGCGCCAAGAAGGCCAGCTTCAGCACCAGTCTTGGCAATCCCAGCCTGCGCTTGTGGTCCCATCCATTGTGTAACTGCGTCCATGTTATTAGCGCGTGCACCTTGCTCACGTAGCCCGCCAAGTGCTTGTGGCCCAACCCATTGTGCAAGTTGTTTTGTGTAGTCTGCCCCAGCATTACCTTGATTTGCACGAGCCTGCGTTTCAGCAACTTGCGCAGGCGTCATAGCGGCAATGTTAGCGGTCTCAGCACCAGTCTTTCCTGCTGTGGCACCTAGATTGGCCACTTCTCCTGGTGTTCTCGCTGCAATGTTTCCAGCGGTGGCGTTGCCCTGCGCAGCGCGTGCAGCGGCTTCTTTGATCCCAGCGTTCGTCCCCGCAGCTTCAAGCTGTTGCTGTGTAGTAGGACCGGCTTTATACCACGGCTGATTCGCGGCAAAGCTAACAGTCCCATCCGGGGCCGTAATAGCCTTCGGGGACATCCCGGCGGCTATCGCATTTTTACCAACGTCCCCAGCAGCACCACCAAGGAACTGCGTAAGGGCTTGCTGCCAGAGGTGAGGGACTTTAGGTTGTCTCTGTATCGAGGCCCCCAAATACGGGGCCTGTGCATAGGGAAGTTGCGGTGCGGGTGCTGCGGGCATGTTATTTGTTAACCTAAAGCCCCATTATAGGGCTGTAGGCCAGTTTGAGGGAAGATTTTGCGCACATCGAGACTATTCGATGCGGGCCTTTTGTTTGGAATCGTGCGGCCCATGCTACTCTTGTTGCCGGGCGAAATTAGTTGTGCGATGTCTTGACCCATCGAAGCATTTCCAGGACCCAAGGCGCCACTGGGAGGAGTGCCACCACCAAGGCCTCCAACGTCGAAAGCACCCTGGCCACTAGCAGGATTACCTACGTTGCCCTGGGTGGCCATTCCGTAGCCATTCGTGCCGAGAGGAGGGCCGACGCCACTCGTCAAGTCGCTCAACACAGAAGTCGAAGGGTTCATATTTGTGGGGTTTTGTGGCATCCCCGCCTCGCTACCTTGGAAGGCTCCCTCGCTCTGTAGGCCCGCTACATTCCCACCATGCGTGGCCCCTGCGGCCCAGTTCTGGATAGCGGTGGAGGAACCAGGGAAGCTAAAAGAGGGCGGCCCACCACCTCCTACACCCGCCCCAGCGCCCGTGGAGGGGGGCATACCGCCACCAACCCCTGAGCCTGCCCCTCCAGAGACGCCCATTGGAGGGCTCGCACCACCGCTGTTGGCGAACGAAATCGGCGCGCCACCACCCATAGCTCCGCCACTTTGCATCTTCTGCATTAACTGCTGTAAAATGGCTGGTGGTAAATTAATCACGCGAATGGGCCGTACATGCCCTGTGCACCTTGTGACTGCGCAGGGAACATCGACATTAATTGTTGAAACGAGGCAGGGTTAGGTGGCGGTAGACCTTGGCCAGGTTGTTTAGTCGTGGTGGGTGGGTTAGTCACAGACCCCACCATTTGACCCACCCCCGAGCCAGTCAAGGCGTTGCTAAGGGCCGGCGTAACACTCGCCCCAGTCCCACCTGCCGCAGCGCCAGTCGCTCCCGCCACTGCTGGGGCAGAGCTTGCAGCACCTGCCGTGGCGCCGCTAGTGCCGGCAACTTCACCAGCAGTAAGCGCACCACCACCCGTGCCTGCCGCGCCCAGTCCCGCGGCACCAGCCCCGCCGCCACCAGCCGCACCCGCCCCAAGCATCCCTGCAAGTGGACCTTCTCCAGCAAGCCCTACCCCGGTCAAAGCCAGGAGCAATCCCCCAATACCACCTAGGGCGTCTTTAGTTGTGTTGTTCACTGTTGCATCCCTCCAAATAGGTGCGCAAGCATTGCGAGTTGCGGTGCGTTGCTGCTTGTTAAGTTAGACATAGTTGCATTGGATTGTGGACCGGCGCTGGCTGGAGCAGGAGTGGGTGTGGCAGGGACCGTGGATGGGTTGACGCGGTTTGCAATGTCTTGCCCTGTCTGTCCAATCCCCATCGCATCCCCAGCACGCTGGTACCAGGGCTGTCCCTTACCCATGCCATCGCCACTAAGTAAGCCCAAAAGGCCCATTCCCGTGTCCTGAAGCGTGTTATCAAGTCCGTTCATATACAGGAACCAAAAGGCCCTCCTTTTCCAAGATGTTGCGAATCTTTAAGTCCCTCGTGTCAGGCTTGAATTGTAGCGAGCCCACAAGCCCAAGCATCGAGGACCAGTAGTGAAAGAAAAAGTGCGGCACCCAAGCGCCCAGCTTGAGTTTCCCCCCACGGGCAAGTCTCAATTCCTCGTAAAGAATTGCCCGAGCAATGGGTGTCATCAGGTGCCGCACAAAAGAGAAGCGGAGGACAAGGCGTGCGAGGGGCGGCCCGTAGATACTATAGCCAAGGGCCATAAGTATGTCTTTTCGCTTGTGGAGCTTAAATTCTACAGCATGTCGAACTGCAAGGTGTGACACGATGCCAAGCATGGCAAGGATTGAGCAGACATAACAGCCGCCACCACTACTACTAGTAACAGGTGTGTTACCCGCAGCAGTTGAGGCTGTGGTGCCTGTGGCAGTTCCACTCGCTCCAGTATCGCTAATCGTGCTACCCAAGTTCGCCCCGATTGTGTTGTTGCTGCTCGCGGTGGTGCCAGAAGACTGATTCGTGGTGTTGCTGCCTGTGCTAGAATTATTAGTCTGCGCACCAGTCGAAGTTCCACTCGACCCAATAAAGGGATTCGCGGCAGTGGAAAGAGTCGTCGCAGCATTCGGCCCCGCAAGCTGACTCGCCGCCTGCAATTGAAGGGCGTTGTCATTAATCCCAACTTGTGAAGCAGCCGTTCCCGCAGCGCGTCCCTGTGCTGCATTCCCCGTCCCCACCATCCCCGGTCCCGAAAGGGCCTGTGAGGTGGCCTGCCCAATCTGCTGTTGCAACGCAGGGTTGCCTTGTTGCATTTCGTTTGTTAAGAAGTTGTTTGAGGCATTCGTCGCAGCGAGTGCACTTGGCTGCAAACTTTGTAGCATTGCGCCCATCCCCAGCGTGTCGGTCGGCGTGGAAGTCGTAGCACCTGTCGTGCCAGTTGTCCCTGCGGTCGTGGAGAGCCCCTGTGTGTTATTGATACCACTCGTCGCGCCCGCTGTGGTGCCACTAGTGTCAGTCAACCCCAATGTCTGCGCCAACTCCTGCTCAAGGGTGTTGTAGCTCCCAGTCTGTGACCCAAGATTCATCACATTCTGATTGCCGCCGCTAATAGTGTCGCCTTGGAGATTTCCCAACACATTGTTAATCTCCGTATTACCTGTCGGGTCTGTTGCACTATTCGGGTCCGTCACAGCCCCAGTCCCCGCAGCCGGAGTAGTTAAACCCGCTCCACCACTAGCTCCAAGAAGGCTAGTCAACAAAGAGCCAAGATCACTCCCTCCACTCCCCATCGCAGCAAGACTTGCAGTAGGGTCTGTAGAGGCAGCCGGTGCGCCGGTGGTGGGGTCTGGCACTCCATTACTATTAGCGTTGAGGGTGTTTGTGCCAATGGGATTATCACCAGGGCTAGAGCTTCCTGGGCTCGTAAACATCGCCATTAAAGCTTGTAGTGCTTCAGGATTCATTAAAGTATGTCTTTTTCAAATATAAAGGACATGCGACGAAAGCCGTATTTCTCGTGCTGGAAGCACCGCTTCGCTGCGGTGGTTGCTCGGCGGGTGAGAATCGTATAGCGTCGAATGCCATTAGCTCTACAGAAGTCTTCGAAGTTACCCATAAGTTGGAGGACCAACGAGGAGTGACCTTGTTTGTAGTAGACTGCGTGAGCACAGAAAGTACGAAAGGCGGAAAAAGGGAGGGTGTCGTCACGGGCGACAGCAAACCCAAGAGGGTCGCCAGAGTCGTCAAAAGCAACATTGATATAAGCATGCACAGGATCCGAAGCCATAAGACATAGCATCTTTTTAGCTTGTAGCTCGTTATAGTGAAGCTTGACGAGATCCTGTAGGTGCAACAAGCCTTCATCAAAGAGGGGCCAGGTGTCGAGGACCTGTGTGGGGCGTGTGAGGCGCTCGATGGTCATATATAATAAGGAACGTAGACATTACTATTATTTAGCTGAATAAGCATATAACCCGCAAGACCTCCTGGAGAGCCGGTGGACGTGATGAAATTGGTTAAATTACTAAGTTTAATTCCGCCAGACGCAGCCAATAAAACTATAGGTAACGTCGATGAAAGTTGGCATGCACTAGAGGTAATGCCGAAAGCCACTGAGTCAGACGCTACCCCAAAGCTAATTTGAGAGTTAGTCCCTGCACACTGAATACTAGACGTCGCAGGACTACTTCCCGCCGACAGGTCGATAGATGCGATGCCGCTAAAAGTCACTGAGTTGGCGAAAATGTCAACGGTATTAACTCCAACAGCTTGGCTAATATGGGCCTCGGTTGTGCCGACTAAATAGGCTCCCATTAAGTCGACCCCAGCACTATTGTAGAAGTTTAACGACGCAGGATTTCCAGAATAAGTTCCAACAACAACACTACGCGCACCGCTTGTGCCAACGGTTAATCCAGTGCCGTTAATTATTACATTGTTAGGGCTCGTTCCACCAAGCATGAGGAGACTTGAGCCGTCCCAAGTTAAATAATTACTACTAGACACTCCGAGAGATAGCTTAGGCGTTCCACTAACAGTACCAAGCCAAAAGCCCGTTCCAGTGTTATAAGCCGTCTGCCCGGCGCGGATGTTGCCAGTGCTGTCTAGTGTAACACTTCCACCGGTGATTGTCGTTGAACCAATCGTCCACCCACCAATGGTACCGCTACTAGCAGTAATAGCGCCACTAATAATTGCAGAGCTTGCTGTAAGGACACCAGTTGTAGAAACGCCAAAATGCGTCCCAAAAGACAAGCTGCCGTTGCTATTAAGTGTAGCGCTTCCACCAGTAATGGTCGATGCGTTAATAGTCCACCCGCCAATAGTACCAGTTGTGGCGGTCAGAGAGCCTGTAATAGAAAGCGTGGTGCCATTCCACGTTAACGCATTGCTCGACCCGTTTCCAATAGAAAGTTGGTAAGCACCTCCAGTGTAACCGAGCCAGAAACCACTTCCCGTGTTATAGGCGGTCTGCCCACCCCGAATATAGCCGCTACTATCTAGCGTAATGTTACCCGCTGTGATCGTGCCCAAGTCGGCAACAATAGCAGAAAGCTCGCTAACGCTGATCTTCTCTGCCGTCACACTCCCTGCCGCGATAATATTAGCCGTGACACTATTTGCTTGCAACTGTATACCACCCACAGCATTCGCCGCTATGTTTGCCTGTGAGACGATAATTTGCGCATTGCGAAGTGCTTGGAACAACGGGTCAAGAAAGTCATAGACATTCGTGGAGGGATTGCTATAGTCAAACGCATTTCCCTCAAAACTGCTCTGGTTCGTGGTTTGAGCAAGCTGTCCCGTTGTATTTTGCAGTCCACCATTACTGCTGCTAGACAGGCTCGTAAACTCCTGGTTAATCTCGTTGATAGACGCATTTATCGCCGTGATTAAGTCCGGGAAGTCCGCTACATCACCTGGAATGGAGTCAATAGGCATTAGCGTTCGATTTGGCGGTTTTGGCCGTAGTAGCCGTCGCTCCAGCTATTAAGCACGGCGCCAAGAGGCGCGGCGGAACTGTTATTCTGCCACTGAAAGTTGTAGCGGAAGAAACGACCGCCAGTGAGGGGGCCGCGAAGCGGTGTTACGCCCTGTTCTGGGTTGCCACTATTGTTTGCCGCGAGAGCGGTATAGTTCACAGCCGCCGACAACGTATTCCGCACACTTCCAGAGGCAATCATTGAAGTAACTGAACTGCCCGTCCAAGTCGTGTCCACAAAGAGATTTGTTGCGTCTTTCTTGTAGAGTAGCGAGTTGTAGAAGAAGTCGTTGGTCTCTGCGTAGGGGAAAGTGTAGGCGCCACCACTATTGTTGACTAAATCCACAATAGGTGTCCCGTTAATGTTTGGGCTGTAATCACCATAAATCTCTTGCTTGTAGCCATAAAGCAAGGGGCGTGGAACGGGGTTAACACCCGCCCCCGTGCCAGGATACCAGCGACACGAGCACATAACATCTCCAGAAGCCCCATACTGTCCACCTGGAAGATTGCGGAAATACCAGCGGCTATACTTCTCCATGTAGATGGCTTGACGGGCTTGGTAGTAAGTCGAGCCGCTAATAACCACTGGCGTCCAGTACGTAAAGACCACCTCCTGCTCATCCACGTTGTAGTAGCCAAAAGTCTGGTCAAAGAAGCTACTCCCAATCAGGGGGAGTTCGCTGAATAGCTTCGTTCGAACTGGCTCACCCACTGGAGTTGGAATAAGCCCGTTGAAATAATATACGTTGTCGCGTCCGATGAAGTAGTGGCCTCGTTTTGCAAGCACAAGGGTGTTAGGATAATAGCATCCCGTTCCCTGAAAGCGGGGTAGAATCTGCATGACGGCGGGGAGACCAACATACTGCATCTGATAAATGGCGTCGGGGAGATAGATGTAGAGAGTTCCATAAAGTTGGGCCATTCCAGTGATACCATAGTTTACGGCGTCTGGGTAGGAGCTATAAGGGAGTTGGTAGCTATCAGCCTCGTTATCGTCTGTGGGCTCTTCGGGGACGAAGTTGTCAGGGTCGTTCAGGTCGCTCCACCCTACAGTGTAAGGCGTAGAAGTCGGGTTGAAGCTATCAACGACACCGTTGACCGGGTCGTAGATACCTTGGGCGAACTGACCAATTACAAGGTGGTTACAAAAAACGTTGGCGTATTTGCCATAGATACGGTTAAAACCAACACTCTCAATAATGCCACTGCGAACACGCATCACGTTGCGAGAAATCCCTGCAAGATAAAGGTCAGTCTGGAAGATTGCGGGTTGGTAACCAAAGTTGGCGCAGGTGGTTTCCGCGGCGCTGTAGGGAATCAAAGACTCCCGCGTCCAGACCCAAGTGTCGCCATTGTTGAAGCCCGTGATGGCGAAGAAGCTAACAACAAGGCCATGTGAGCCAAAGCCCATGTCAGGTGCAGTGATATTAACAGCGGTGCCGCTGCCACCGTTTTTGCTCCAGGTGAACTGTGCGGCGCCCGTGATTTCGATTGTGATGTAGTCACCATCGCTGGAGAAGTCGCTAGTATTGATACCAGAAAGAACCGCGTAGCCCACACCGGTGGTATCGTTGGGCACTGCGGTTTGCACCACGCAAGTCAACCGTGTTTGCGCGCTGATGTTGGTTGGTGCAATAAAGCGCGCGTTACTTTCGTTGACGACCAAGTATTGTGGGATGCTATCTCCAGAGACCTGCACAAGGTCCATGTAATGGATGCGTGTGTTAGTGCTTTCACCACTAAGTAACGAAAGGCTGCCCAACAGCGCCAGCGGGGGAGTTTGCACAAGTCCCCCCACGAGGGGTCGCATGTTAAGCAAATCGTACCAACTATTATCACCCGCCGCTTGGGGTAGCGCGGAGCGGTTAAATCCCCCGTTGGGGATACGATTATTATAGACGCCTGTGGAGGCCATGCTAGTTGTTTTCGTCTAGGTCGAAAGCGCCTTCGGTGACTTGTTCGTCGTTGGCGCAAACGCTATTCCAAAGCCGCTCCATCTTAGTGGCGCTGATTTGCACACGCTGGTCTTCCTTGAGGAAGAGGTTCATGTAGTCGAGGGAAGCGAGGAATAGCCAGTCGTGGTTGTTGAGCACGAGGAAGTCGTCGGTTGCGGTAGTGCCGTCATAAGGCGGGAGGTAGGTCACCCCATCAATCCAAAAGGTCGCAGCTTGGTAAACTCCATTTACACAAACCAGCGTGCCGTTCTGGAACCACCTGTTGGACATAGGCTGGTTCTGCACAGTGTTGGGCGGCAGCGAAGCAGGGTAGCTGAGGAAGTTAGAAGTGGAGGTACCGTGGAGAAGCTTCTGGTCCCCAATCGTCATCGCTGGCACTCGATTGCCGCGATAGTAGACACCATTCACTCCACAGGGAATCCACATCGACTCGATGTATTTGAAAGACATCGGGGTGGTAGCAGCGTAGTCGCTTGTAGCAGTCGAAAGCTGCGCACCGAGAAGCGTCGTCGCTATAAACCCAGACCCCCGCGCCTGCTTAAAGTTCGCCCGCCTCTGCGCGTCCAGCTTGACCATGTTCATCGCGTCTAGCGCAATGTTGATCGTATTTACGGTCATCTCAGCCGTCGTGCGGTTAATGTATGCCGCGAGGCGATTCTGGACCAGGGTTTGTGCGGCAGAGGTGGACATTTTGAAAGTGGTGCCTGGGTGGGTTATCAATCCACCCAGGACTTAGGCGTAATAATCAATAACACTTACATCGACGAGCCGAGGATCAGTTATCCTCAACCTTACCACCTAGCTTACCAAACTTCGGATTCGAAGTCTCGTACTGCACGGTGGAGTTCTTGCCGCTCAGGGAGTCGTTTGCCTCTCCCTTGAGTTGCTTCGTGTCTTCGACGCACTTCCCACTCGAAGAAGTGGGCTCTGCGTCACGAAGCCCTGACCAGTTTTTGCTAAGGTCCATGTTTGTTTCCTTTATTGAGGGTTAAATAATACCGAAGATACGGACATACCAAACGCCCGTAATGTTTCCACGAGAGCCGCTGCTGGCACTTGGGAAGGGGATGACTTCCCCGCCTCCGTAGTAGCCAGAACTAACACTCGTGGCAGGTGTGTTCGTGTAGCTGTCAGTCCCTCCAGGCACATAAGTAATCGTGCCAGAGGCATTGAGCACTCCACCAACAACCTGCCTAATTCGCTTGAGGCCAAAGACCGCGGCTGGGATGTCCGCCGCCGTACCACCCTGCGAGGACAAGGTGATAGCGACGTCCATCATAGTCTCGATCTGTTGACCGCCAGCATCCACAAGCAGTTTAATCTGCGAGTAGACGACATTCGATGCAGTGATTGCGGCCATTAGGGTGCGAAGTCCAGGATGTTCTGGATATACATGTGAGCTTCCGGGAAGTTCACTTCGAGACCGCTTTCCGTGAGGTACTCGTTCTCGACGTAATCCGCGTTGCGGGGTTGACGATCGCGGAGCAGCTCGGTGTCACGGCCCGCAAGGAAGCGGTACCGCAAGTTCGGGATGTCCAAGATCAACATGCTGTTACGCCAGATGCTGTTCTCCGAGAACAGTGGGTGGGTCTTCAGCCACAGGGTGCCGAAGGGGAGGATGACCTGTGTCAGCTCCATACCGTAGGTCTCACCAGCCGGTGGCTTCTGCATCAAGACGATCTTCGAGGCGAACATCTGTGTGAGAATGTTCATGGCCCCACTCCCGACGAAGGCGAGCTTCTCGGAGGTCTTGTTGTTCGTCATGCGGAACACCCGCTCGCCGTACCCGAGGAAGGTGCGGTAAGCAAGAATGCCCGTGCTGTTGATGATGATGCGCTTGGTGTCGTCCGTGTCGACGCTTGCCGCCGCGTTGCCGTAGGTCGTGCCCGCTTCCCACTGCGCGAGGAACCACATGATACCGCCAGTGGTGCGAACCGTCTGCGTGCTCCCTCCGACCACGGTGCTCGTGATCGTCTGCTGCCCCCAGATGAAGTTTTTCTCCATCTCGGTGGCGTGGTTGAGCATCGCTTCCTTCGCTTCGTCTGGGAAGACGCCCCGGTCATCGAACTTCGCGCTGGTCTTGAGGGCCGTACCAGTCATCTGGTAGGAGGTCCGGAAGATTTGCGTGAGGTTGTCGATGTCGAGGGGGACGGTGTAGACATTGTCCGTCGCACCGACCTGACCTTCGGCGTTGGCGTTGCCCACGACAACCACGTTGATGCCGATGTTTCCAGCGAGGTTGTAGGCGAAGGCGCTGCTCGTAACGTTGAGGGCCGTAAAGCCCACGACGTTGGCAATGCTCGCGCTGGCGTTGTTGAGGGCGTTGACTTGACCCACGATGGTGTATTGATTCCCTGAGCTATCCTGCTCAACAACTTGAATCAAGTGGTTGATGCGGAACATCGTGGTGGGGTCCCCAGAGAGCTTAATAGCATACTGGGTGCCAACGACCGTGGTGATGTTACCGCTGGCGGCGGTGGCCGCAGTGATAACACCTCCAGAGATCGTGATACCCGTCGCATACCACGAGATATTCGAGGAAATCGCTGCGGTCGACATAATCTGCGTCGACTTGCGCTTTTCCTCCCAGTGGAACTCAGGGTCGTTAGTGACTTCCTCACGCATGAGCGAGAGAATGCCAGTGAGGGGAGCAGCCCCCTGCGGGTAGTAGTAGAACACCGTCCTGCGGTAGTTCTTGAAGCGGTTAGCTGCAAACGCCTCCGCTCCGATTAAGCCTAGATAGTTAGCCATGTTCGTGTATCCCTAGTTTTGACTGCACTACGACAAGCTTAGGTGTCCATGTCTCCAAAGACAGCTTGCGGACCAGATACAGGCGCGTGCGAACCGTTTGTCGAGCCTGTGCGCCCTCCCATTGAGGTGGTGGGCATGGTTTTTCGTGGTGCGGCCTTCTGACCATTCGGTGGAGGTAGTCCGCCGCGGGCTTTGGTGAGGTAGTCCCGAACTCTGGTCGCAAGTTTTGTGAACGCTTCTTCCCTTGAAGAAAACTTCTCTCCGCGTGCTTTCGCCGCCGCAATGACTTCGGAGGTGAGGCCCTGGAAGTCTTTGAGGTCTGGGGCTGCTGCGAAGAAACTAGTTTCAAGCTCCGTGGCTTGTTGTTTATTGACGAAGTCCTGCACAGGCTGGAAGCGAGACATAACGGCCTGCTCCCGCTTCGCCATTTCCTGTTGCATCTGGTAGGTCGCCATCGCGTTGGACATACGGGCGACGTTATGCAGCATGTTCTCCAAAGCCTTGAGCTGCGCCTCGTTCTGCGGGGCAACTCCAAAGACCTGGGTGTACATTTCAGGGGTCACACGTACCACACCAAACTGCCTATCGAACTCTGCCTGCTGCTCCGGCGTGATAGGTCCAGGGGCCTGAGGCTGCGCTTGTGGCTGCGGCATCCCCCGCACCATAGTCTGCGCAAGCCTCTCCAACTGCTCGTTCGACATTGTGACACTGGAGGGCGCAGTGGTGGCCGTGGCGGGTTGTGTAGTAGCTGCCCCCTGGCCGTTTGGTTCAGCTGTTGAACCAGACTCCTGGAAGACGTTATTTTCATTTGGTGCGAAGACCTCTTGCGCACCTTCGTTAGCTGTCTCGGCCACCGCGCCAGAGGCACCGGTGTCGCCGTCAGGGGCCAAAAGCCCGAATTTAGGTAGTTTGTGCATTTGTGGGTTCGTTTGACTCTAGTTCAGAAATCTGGTCAGCCAAGTCCCCCTGGCATTGCTGGATGTACTGCTCCATTCGGACTAGCCCCCTGCACTCGGCCAGGAGGGCCAGCAGGTGCAGGATGTCTTCCAGCGACTTGGGGCGCAGGTTTATTGCCTCCGTGCTGCGGTCCGCCACCGCCTCCCGGAGGTGCGCCACCACCAAGGAGGTTTCGTCCAATTTCTCCCAGTTGGATAAGCTGCTGAGTTTTCTGCGGAGTGAGTTTATATTGCTCGGCGTTTCGGATTCCGCGGAGTTCGAGGATTGCACTGATGAGGAGTTGTGGGTCATAGCCGAAGATTAGGGCAGCTTGTGGGTTGCCCATTACCATTTCGAGGAGTTGTTGGAGGATTGTGGCTTGGGCGTCACGCTGTGAGGGGAGCGTGCCGTCGAAAATGAGGAAGTCGTAGTCCCCGACAAGATCGCCGGGCTGCACAGTCATGAAGTGCTGGATGCCCTGTTGAGCTTCGAGGCTGTTTTGTTGACCGAAAACGCGGACGACGGTGGGCTCGTCTACCCCGGCGCGGAGGTTTTCTAGCATCATGCGGCCATTGGGTAATAGCGCACTGTACCAAATTGCGTTCAGAGTGGCCAACACCCTTGTAGCCGCATTATTGTTAACAGACCGCATCTCTTGAGCACTTCGACGACCGCTAGAGATTTGTCCAAGAAGGTTGTCGGTGATGCCAGTAGTCTGTTGGCTGTAATCCTTAATGAAGTTGATGTCTTGCAGATGTCCTGTAGTAACATCTGATATTGGTAACTGTTTAACCCAACGGTCGAGCGTTCCCGTCCCTTGGACTTTGGGCTTGAGACGAATAATGGGTTTGCGGTCTCGGAGGTCCTGAATCTCGATACCACTGGGGTCGACGAGTAGTTGGTTGGAGATAACTTTGCGGACATTGGTGATGCGGCTGTTGATAAGCCAGTCTACGACGTCTTGCATCGGTCCCAGCTTGTCGGCCATGCCCTCGTTGATGAAGTTGATGAGGTCTTCTTCGTATTGGGCAACTGCAAAGGTGAATTTGTGGTGCGGGTAGTCGAGTTCCTCGATGCGGGTGATACGAGCGTCGTTGGCGTACCAGATGACGTAGAGGACAAGCTCATCCCGCGTGGAGTCGATGGGCTCTCCACCCACAGTGGTCTTAGCTGGGTTAAGCCAGACCTGCACCTCGGTGTTGATAATATACATCTTTTGCCGCGTCATGATTGGAGACGGCTTGATGTCGTTCAAAATCCCGAAGTGGCGACGATCGACCATCTGGTCCTGTGCGAGGTCGGGGATCCACTCAACACCAGCGCAGAGACCTTGCTTCTCGAAGTCTATGAATTGCCCACGGCTATATTCGTCCTCGCTGGCGCAGAACTCACCTTCCTGGAAGCGGGTGAGGGGCAGGCGTGGGTCTGGGAGGAAGCGGAAGGGGGTCACACAAACAATCCAATTCCCAAGATAGTCCGTCTTGGGGACCATAATCTCTTTGGTCTCCATGATGGGTTCGAGCCCAGGTGTGAGGGCGGCCATCGGCGCCTGGACAGTCTGCTTGACCATCACCACATCCCGCCGCCAGGAGTGCTTGAAGACGCCAACGCCATACTTCGCGACGTCCGTGAGGAACTGCTTCAACTTCTGGTAGCGGAAGTTGTTGTGCTCCAGGTTTTGCTCAAGGAGGGCCTGTGCGACCTTTGCGGCCCCTTCGTCTTCGACACCGGTGCCCGCAACCTGGTAGAAGTAGGGATTCTGGTTGAAGACAGAAAGCGCGAAGGACACGAAGGTGTTGACTTGCGTGTACGTAATAGGAAGGATAAACTTCATCGGCTCCTTCCGTTTTGCGGCCATCTTGTCGTCCTCGTCCGGGCCACGCTCACCACGATAGATGCGGTCATTGCGGTCCCAGCCGTCGTAATAGCGGCTCATCTCGTCCCTCGATATTTGCACGAGGGACTTGATGCGCGTAAGAAGTTGCACCACATCCATCGGGTGCGACTCCTGTGCGAGAACTTTTTGGACCCAGTCGTTCACTTCAGTTCGAGTTTGAAGGCGTCGTAGAGGGCGAGACCCGGTGCGCCTTTGGGCATGCGGTCTTCGTTCACGAAGAAGTGTAGACAAGCAGCACAGCACTCAAACTCCTTCTCGGAGAGGGTGAAGTCAGTTGAGTCTTGCTTGTAGAACTCGTTGGTTTCTTTCGCAAAGGCGCGTTGGCCGACGGGGTCGTTTCGCAGGTCTCCCTTAGGGAGTGGGGTCTCAGGGACTTCCGGGAGGCCCTCCACGAGTAGCTTGCTAGACAGATAAAAGCGTTGGTGCTTGAGGTCTTTGCTATCGCCGGTATTCCAGCCCGGTTCAGCCAGGCACGCACGGAGGAATTCGAGGGACTTGAAAGGGAGTTTCATTGTGGAGGAGTTGCGGTTTTTGTTGCTATCGAAACAGGGTCGGGGACGTTAAGGCCAGTGATGCTTCTGTCTGTGTGAACTAAGTCACGGTTGGTTTTATCTAGTTGGTTTGCGAATTGTTCCATCTGGGAGTCGGTCCAACGGTAGTCTAGCGCTGTGAGCATCTTAGCTTGGCTAGTCTTAAGTTCGGTGAACTGTGTATCAAGACTGCTCTTAAAATCGTCAAAGAAACTGTGAACGGCCCAGGTGGAGCAAATTATTGTGGCACAAATGCCCGCAGCGCAGGCAATCGAGGTTTTGAATTTTGTGCGGTCGCTAATTGTGAGACTAGCTCTCGCGTCTCTAATAAGGTCCGCTTCGTTGAGTGGATCGTGTTTAGACATTTAAATTGAATCACTTTACTACCTTAGCTTGCCGTGCAAGGGCACTCATTGTGGACATGTCCGCAAGGTGCTCGTTGTCTATAAAGAAAGTGGAAGGGCTTCGTTTGGTTATACCGTCGTCGGCTCTAAGGCGGGGCAAGAACGATTTCCCGTATTCCCCAATAAGGGAGTCGTAGCGAGCAACGAAGCCTGGGGTCACAAGCGCCCCTCCTGCGATAAGTTGAAGGACTCCAGCGTCCTGCGCCCCACCGTCGTAGGAAATACTAGTCGCAGGTACCGAGGTTGGCACCTGCGCACACCCTGCTAGGAGCAGGGAATTAAGAAGAAACGTCTTTGCGAATTTGTTCAATGTTTTGGGAAGCAACATCCTTCGCGGAGGTGTCCTTCAGTTGTTGAATCTGACTGGCGGCAGCGTTGGCTTGGGCTTGTGGGCTGTTGGCGCGATTTGTGAAGTAGTTCACAACGTGCCAGACGGTCGAGACAAAACCAAGAAGGCTGCCGATTAGCGTGATCATGAGGCCGCTAACGTCTGGGAGACTGCGCTATTCACTGCACCTGCAGCAGCAGAGACTAGCGCGGCGGCGTTCGGGTTGTTGGCTTCTACGGCGGTAGCGGCTCCCTGGATGGCTGCGGTGGCGACTGCGGTGATTGCAGGGTCGTGGATGGTGGGGGCGGCTCCAGCGGCGATGTTGGATAACTCGGCGTTGACACCCGTTGCGGCTTCTTGGATGATTGGGGCGTAGGTCGGGTTTTTGGCCGCCGCAAGTGGAGCGATAATCCCGACGAGGGCTTCGAGGAGTGTAAGCCCACCGGCCTCTAGACTTTTGAATGAGAAGGACATAGTGTTGTTATTTAGCGTATTGAACTGGCGGAGGAGTTGAGCTAGTCGTAGCGCAACTAGTTAAAAAAGTAAGAGCCGTGTAGAGAGCAATTCGTTTTGCGAAGGTTGCCATAGAGTGTTGTTTTGTGGGTCTATGCGGACGATTCCTTGGTCTGTGAAGATACAGGCGATGCTGTGGTTGTCGAGGGAGACGACTCCACCAACGTGCGCCGAGTCTGGGTGGAAGTCCCACCGACCCGCGGCGAGAGCAGTCGTGCTAGTCGGAGAGAGCGCCGTGTCCGCGTTTGCGCGTTGTAGGGTCGAGAGGTAGTCCGAGGTGAAGTTCCAACATTCCCACTTTGCTTGCCAAGTGGAGAGGGTGCCGAGGGTGGAGAGCCAGTAGTCGTAGAAGGCATTTTGAAGGTAGTCGAGAGTGGGGACGGAGTAGAGGGCGCCGCTGGTGTAAACCATCGCTGGAGGAATCGTCGGGACGAAGGCGCCCTTGATGGCGAGGTTGGAGATGGTTGGGCCAAAGGCAGTCACAAGGCGGCGGATTTGATGGTGGACATAAAAAATCAATTAAGCTGTGAGATCGCTCCCTCCGCATTATATGTCACGGATGTGAATGTGCCGGTCGAAGCCAGGGTGATAGCAGTCGAGGCTTTGGCGCGAATGTGAAGAGGGACCCCTTCGTAAGCTCCGGTTCCTGTGACGTTCGTGATGGTAGTAAGGAGGGTTCCACCAACGTTGGAGAAGGTCAGGGTCAGGGTGCGGGAATTGTTACCCTCGTCGGTGTAGGCGCAGGTGACGGTGAAGCTGTTCGTCACCGAGGCCGTCACCAGGACGTTGGCTGAGATCACGAACGTGCCATCGGCCGCTCCATTGGTATAGCTGGCGATCGTGCTGGCGGCAGCCGTCTGGCCGGTCACGCGGGCCCACGCGCGGGTCAGCGGCACCCCGCCGGTCGGGACCTGGTAGGCCGTCCCAGCGATGTCGAGCTGGGCGTAGCCGACCGTCCCGGAAGGCACCCCATTGACGTAGGATCCAAACTTCCAGGCGGCTGCGGTGCCGGAGGCGGGGTTGGCGGTGGTGAAGTTGCCACCAGCAACCAGATTTAGCGTTCCGGTTGGGACGGACAGGATGTTGGCAGTCACCCCAGGATTTATGATCGCAAAATCGTAAGTCGCTCCGGTATATCCAACTATAGACAGACCATTGTTGGATTGGGTATTGATAACACCAGCAGCGTAGGAGCCGCCGAGTTTCAGATTGCCCACGACGAACTGTGTATTGGAAGTAACAGTTCCTGGGAACACAACCCCGGTCGTTCCCGTCGTCACCCCCATGGCCACGGCACTGCTTCTGTTGAGGATCGTAACGTCGTAGGTTGAACCCTGGCCGATCAACTGGAGACCCTGAAAGCTGTAAGCGCCGATGGCAGCAGTGCCGTTGGTGGATGGAGCAGTACCTATCTGGGTATTGAAGATCGACCAGCCGTTGTTGATGATATTTCCAGCGAAGGTGGCAGCTTGCCCAGACGAAAAGGTAACAGCCGTCACGCCTCCTGATTGGATAATT
>Ga0206810_1008_pt1 | contig 41600 bp, 36 predicted proteins | sample Alteio_BWOrgCont_56_FD_152889 | JGI IMG/M metagenome (GOLD analysis project Ga0206810, IMG submission 152889) | Enriched cells from forest soil in Barre Woods Harvard Forest LTER site, Petersham, Massachusetts, United States -... | ecosystem: Environmental > Terrestrial > Soil > Temperate forest >...
AATTTTTTTATGATTGTTTCTGTTTATAGAAATATCTCTTGTTGCTGTTAAATTAAAGCCATAATCTGTGAAAACGTTAAAATACGACATTACTGCCTGGGCCAGTGAAATAAGACCAAACTTTTCGATTCCTAAAACAATAATTAAATAAGGGATAGTAAGTAAGGGTAAAATAAACCCTATAACCTGCAGGAGGGATAGCGAAATAAAATTGGATAGTAATTTTTTAGTATCTGGGTTTGATAATTCATTGGTTATTTTAGTAAACATGATTACTGCCTTGCTGTAAATTTTTAATAAGAAAGAAGTAACCTATTGTTTTTTCCAAAAAAGTAAAAACTTATCTATATAGAAAACCAAAAATGCGCATAAGACCAGTCCTAAAGTACTTGAAATGATTAAACTTATTGGTAAAGATAAACCAATAGGTTTTCTGGGAATAACCGGTTCTACACCAATTTCAATACCTTTGAGGTCTTGCAATTCGTTTTCTAATTTTAAAATCTTCCCCTTAAGTTCAGCAATATCAATGTAAATATCAAAATTCATTTCCGATATTTTGTTTTCCTTTTCTGTTTTTTGTTTATTCGAAATCAGCGCGTTTAATTCATTTTGGTAGCATTCTTTGGTCTGTATTATCTTTTCTTTTTCTGAATTTATCTTTTCACAGAGCAATTTATTATGATTACAATAAGCTACCAATGTTTGAGTAATAGTGTTGATGGAGGTTGTATCATACACAAACATTCTTATTTTAAGCGAAGTTTCGCTTGGCGAATTTATATCTGTATTTGTAATTTCTATTTTGTCAAGATTCAATATGTCTTCAGATAATTCGTTGGTCTTAACATCTTCGTTCCTGTAAATCCCCCCCGGATCCATATAACAGAGTGAAATTTTCAACAACGCCCTTGGTGTTAACAGTAAAATTTTCAGTTCCATTGTTTGTAATAGGACTAACCAAAGTAAAATTTGTTTGGTAAACTGTTCTTTTTACCAAATTGTAAAGAGAAAAGGAGCTAAGTAATATAACATATATAATAAGCAGGAGCTTCCGTCTTTTTTTTAATACGGATATAAAATCATCTAAATCCCAAAAAAATAGTATTCGTTTCTTTTAATTGCGTAGTCATAACTTATTAATAGGTTGGGTCTATAATAACTTCTATAAATGCAAATGTAACACATTTTGCCGTTTAAAATTATGATTGGTAATTTATGGCATTCCAAAACCCATCAATTATCTCACTCCTGTTAAATTTTTGTTTAACATAGTTGTACCCGTTTTCGCCTAATTTATAAGTTTGTTCTTTTTCTGTGTATAGTTGAAGAACTTTATTTGCCAGATCTGCTTCATCTTCCGGAGTATAAGATAACCCACATTTTCCTTCATCAATAAATAGTTCTTTAGCTTCCCCTTCCACTCCCAATAATATGGGTTTTTTCATTGCTAAATTTTCGAATATTTTTGAAGGAATGGCACCTTTAAACAGTTCCAACTTTTTTAAAGGAATTACAGCCGCATTTGCCGCAGCAATTATTCTCACCATTTCTTTTTTAGCAACCGTATCAATAAATATAACATTGGTTACATTCAGTGTTTTTTTGAGGTTTTCAAGATATTCTTTTTCCGGTCCGCTTCCTACCAGTACAAATTTAATTTCCGGGTGTTCTTTCAATCGGTCAGCAGCTTTTAGTATAACTTCCAGCCCTTGGGCATATCCTATTACGCCTGCGTAAAGTAAAATAAAATCGTCGTTCAAAAAACTATTCTCTTCTCTCCATGTGTTAACATCGTTCGTATTTTCCTTGTAATAATTCAAATCGGCTCCGTTAGGCAGCCAATACACTTTTTTAGTGGGGAAGCGGGTAGCTATATTCTTTACTATTCCTTGAGTTTGCCCACTTATTAGATGCGATTTTCGGTATAAGAATTCCTCTAATTTGGTTGCGCTGTTTAGCATTAATTTGTTTTTAACTAGTCCTAATTTTTCAGCACTTTCAGGCCATAGGTCCGAAACATTAAAAATTAATCTTGCCCCTTTCAATTTGCTTAACAGGTATGCACTAATACCCAAGAACAGGGGAGGACTTTCACAGATTACATAATCGAACTTGCCTAATTTAAACCATCCGATCCAAAACGAACTTTTTACAAATGAAAAATAGTTCAACAGGCGGCTCACCACGCTTTTGTTTTTACTGGCATATATCCATGAACGATACACTTTTAAATCATTCATTTCTTCATATACATATATCTTCCTTTTATACCCTTCGTATACTTGCATTTGCGGATAATTGGGCATGGCTGTGAGAACGCTTATTTCAGCTCCTTTTTGCTGAAATCGCACAGCCATCTCAAACAAACGGTTTTGCGGGGCCCCTGTTTCGGGTGGAAAATACTGAGTGAGTAATAAAATCTTCATGTTTTAATGATGCTCTTTTTTTTCAAAGACTTTACCATCTTCCCAAAAGTTATTCGCCATCTGTAAAAAATAAGGTTCATTTGTAATATTGTATAATATTTTTAATTGGTAAATGTGGGCATAATGGTAATTCCTGTCGCGTACTTGGTGTTTTAAACAATAATAACTGTATTCATCTTTTTTTTCAAACTTGTGGATATTGTTATAGATAGTGGAAATTGAATTAACTAAAATATGTTTCACATAGGCTCTGTCGGGATGTATGCGGTAATAATCGTAGATACCGAAAATGGCAAAAATAAAACCGTTAAGGGCTTGTTCCGGTTCATCCATAGGGTATTCTTCTAACCACAATGCATGTTTATCATCATATAAAATAACCCAGGGATGACTGTCGTTCTTCACTATCGTAAAACTTGCAAATATCTTATCCGCACTTTGCGAATAGGTTTTGTTGCCTGTTGCTTCGTATAACCTCACAAATAACGATAACGCTTGTCCTTGTGCCATTGCCGAATACCAGGGAGCAGCCATCGTTTGGTCTTTAAAGTCGTGCAGGTTGAAATTAAATGTGTATGGAAACCACAAGGCATCATCGCTTGTAGTTGCTATGTTCAGCAGGCATTTGGCATATTGTGCCGCAGAGTCAATGTAAAGTTTATTTTTGGTGTCGTCATACTTGTTCATGTAATCTAACCCTATTTGCGAAATCCCTACAGGGTTATAATGTTTTTTGTTATCCTTCATGAATAAAGGTATGCCGTTACCATCTTTATATTTGGCACTATAACTGGTATTAAGCAAAAACTGTTCATTTTTTATGATACTGTCTGTGCGATAAGGTAACTCTTTCTTCGCTAATATAGCAATGGTAAAATCATGTTTTTCTTTAGGAGCATTTCCATCGCTATTACAACTATATAAAACTACAGCCAATGATAAATAGACAAGTTTCCGAAACACTGATTTTTTCATAAGCTGTTATAAATAGCAATTAATTTTTTTTCTTCAATGCTCCAGTTGTACTTGCTCTGAACAGCTTTTCGGCCGTTATCACCCATTTGCTTTGCCCTATCGTTGCAGGTGGTAAGCTGCCGAATGGCATTAGCAATTTCAGTTGCACTTTCCGGATCAACACAAATTCCGCAATCGGTAGTTTTAATTATTTCTTTCCATAACGGAAAATCGGAAGCAATAACAGGTATTCCGGCACTCATGTACTCAAACAGTTTGTTAGGTTGAGCATTGATATGATTAGGTTCGGGTAAAAAAGTAACAACACCTGCTTTCGATTTCCCCATAATGGACGCCACTTCTTTTCGGTCAACAAACCCGTATTCATTCACCCTGTTCCACGAGGCTTTTGTTTTTAAAGTTTCCCTGTAGCTATCTTCCGAATAACTTCCCGCTAAATTCAACCTCACACCTTCAACAGTGTCCAGTGCATCAATCAAAATATCGATCCCTCTTATTGCCGAAATACCTCCTGTATAACAAATTTCGTTTTTTTTAGTTGCCCAATCCGAATCAGTTAATACTTCACTTAACAGCGGAAAATTATTGATATCCGTACAATTGGTGTTTAGTTGAATAAAACGGTTGCGAATGTAGGGGGTGGCTGTAATTATATGGTCCAAACGTTTTGCAACATAATCTTCATACCATCTGAATGTTACAGACAAGAAGGTTCGGAAAAATTTATTGATCCAGTATTTACTCATAATTTGTTTGGGCACATCTTCATGCACATCATAAATTACCTTTTTGCCTTTCCGTTTCAGCTTAAGGGCAAATGGCAACAACTCAGGGTCGTGAATATGGTAAATAGCTGCATTTATGCTCAGGCCTTTTTTATATACCTTGCGCGACGTAAAAAATATTCTCGAAAAACGATTGCCATAGATTGTATTAACCCCTGCTATATTAACTCCGTTCTTTATTTCCGAAACACAGTTGGTTGCTACAATAAAAACATTGAAACCCGATTTGGCAAGCGAAGAACATTCTTTATGGAATATACGAACGTCATTTGGTTGATGTACAGATGTTAAATGGCAAACGGTCTTCATCTTAATTAACTTGTTTTTCCAAAATGTTTTTGTATAAATTCAGGAAAATACTTCGCTGGCTTTCTTTGGATGCCCTTTCCTGTATCAATTTTCGATTTGTTTCAACACATGTTTGATAGTTGATGGATAAGGCCTCCGAAATAAAATCGGAATCAATATTTTCTACAATCACTCCGTTAATACCTTGTGTTATCCATTCCATATTGGCGGGTAATTTCGATACTATAGGTAAACAACCAAACGCCATTGCCTCTAATAAACTGGCAGAAGTGGCATCGCTTTCAGGGATGGAAACAAACAGTTTTGCTTTTTTATAATAGTCATAATTAAGCTCTTTATCTACCCAACCCGCAAATTCAACATCTTTATCAATGCCTAGTTTAGTTGCCAGTTGTTTCAAATTATCTGTTTCATCACCTGTTCCTGCAATTATCAGTTTCCACGATAGGGAAGGATGGCTTTTTAAAAATTTATCAAATGCAATTATAATCTTATCAATCCTGTAAAGCTTATTATGTAGACGGTTCGAATAGATGATGTTTTTTTTTGGGGGTGTTGTGCTATGTTCATCAATGTCTATCCCAAAATTAGCTATTACTACCTTTCTGTTTTTATCCGAAAAATAGGAACTCATAACAGCGGCCATATGGCTCGAATCGGAAGTACAATACTGCACATGATTCAAATTATAGTGTAGCATCCTTTTATAAAAGGTACTCTTTGAATCGGCAAGTAAAATATCGCTGCCCCATGCTGTCAGTATTTTAGGAATAACAAATTTGTGCAGTGCCATTAAAGCAGTAAATGCCACAGTATTGGCTTGATGTATGTGAATTACCGATGGTTTGAAGGTATCAACTACTTCTCGTATTGTTTTTATGGTGCGGTTGAATAAACCTATATTTTTTAATGAAAAACTTACGTTAACTGTTTTGCAGGCATATGTATTGTTTTCGCTGTTGGTAATAACAATCACTTCATCAAAAAAATCATGTACAAGCATATAATAATTATATAAATGTATCGAATCACTTCCTATTAACACTAACTTTTTCATTCAGGATGTTATCGGTTGATTGTTTGTTGATGATTCCCTGTGATGTCCATTTCTGCATAAAACAACCCCACCATTAAGGCAAACATAATTAATATCCGGGGTTCCGATAGCGGATTGTTGGTAAGCGCCGTTAACATAATGCAAAAGGTAAATACCATGAGCTGCATCGATTTTGTATGGAATTTACTCCGATAGGCTTTAAAAGCGGGATAAAATATCAACGCAGTAAAAAAACACAACCCAATTATTCCGTAGCGCCAAATCATCAATATATACTCATTTTCCGAATACAATTGATGTTCATAAAAATACTCTTTGTAAGGAGCATGGCCCATTAGCGGTTTTTGTTGTATCATTTTATAAAGGTGCTGCCATATTTCGAAGCGTGTTTGTAAGGAATGGTTGTTTGTTTTAAATTCAAAGTTATCATCCTGCTGAATTTTAGTTCCCCGCAGCGAACCCAAGTACAATAAATTGTCGTAATAAAACTCGGTTAAAACTACCATGAGCAGTGCTAAAAACAACATATAGTGACGTTTTACAATGGCAAACCGCACTATGGTGTACACTGTTAGTATTAAAAGTAAAGTAATAAAAGCGGTTCTTGATTGGGTGTGGATACAGCCATAAATGGCAACAACAAATAACACCATCTGCCATTTGGAAACTTTAGATTCGTCGGTAGGCAAAAAATAAACGATGAAGAACAAGAACAGTATTCCGTTGTTATTAGGATTACCCATTGTACCCAGCAAGCGTTTGGTACCTATGGTAAAATCGGAGTTGAGCCCAAAATATTTTAAATGGTGTTCGGGCGAATAAAAAGGCTCGATAACAGCGTTAAAATTTAAGATATTGAAATATTGAAATAGGTTAAATACAACAATACCCATAAAAACAGGAACGAACATTTTTTTTATGAACCCAATATTTTCAGATGCACTAAAAAACAAGATCAGTATCATCAGTTTTAACAGTTTGCAAATTTCAAAGTAATCTCTTACACAGCCAATACGTCCGTTTATAAGTATCACTATAAATATGTAAAGCGCAAAACCGCATATCAGTTTAATGTAACTATCTATTTTCGGTTTTAGTTGTATGAGCCTTATAACGATGGGGACCAGTAATATATCCTCCAACCTAAATGCAGGGTATGCTTCCGAAATTACCATTCTTGGAAATAAAAAAGTGGAAACAACGGTCAATAATAAAAGAGTCCTGTCAATCAGTTGATTATAATTAATGTTGTTTTGTTTGACTTGATCCATAAGGTAAAGTTAATTTTTTTTATCGGCAGATAAGTGGTAGTACCAAAACAAGTCGAACACCATCAGCAAACAGCCTGATAGGCTCATTAACAAAAAGGAAAGTAAATAACTTTCAAAACAATATCCTGCCCAGATGGAAACTGTTTTTAACAGCAGATCGATAATGGTTATTAAAAATGCCTGCTTTTGTTTTTCCAACACTATTGTTATGGGGGAAACAGGCGATGCAATAAAATTAAGGAATATCCAGGGGGTGATGATCTGCGTTATTGTTCCAGCTTCTGTCCATTCATTGCCGAACACAAATTTAAAAATGGATGGAGCAAACAGAAACAGAATTAAAAAAGGTACAAAGCCTATGAAGAACTGTTTTCTGTATAGTTGTAAAATTAATGGTTTAATAGGGTTGTTCTTGTTTTTTCAATTTACTTGCTTCCTGAAAAAAAACCTGCCCCATGGCGCTTCCTATTAACGACAAGGGGGCTTTTAAAATCCGAAAAGAAAAAGCATACAACCCTACTATGTTATTTGAAAAACAGAACAGCAGTAAAAAGGAGATGCCGTTATTAAGGATGGAGTCGAACAGCACATGCGATGTATTAACAACAGCGTGCGTTTTATGTTTTATTAAATTCCATTTCATTTCTTTTACTGATACCAACTCCATCAGTTTTTTGCTGTTGGTCAATGTTTTGTAACCAAGCACCAATGCTGCCAGTAATTGCCCGATAACTTGCCCTAAAATTAAACCAAAGGGGCTTTTTTGTAGGTATCCCAACACAATGTTTATGAATGAACCGGACGATGTTTGGGCCACCCGGCTATAAGCATTGCCGGTATAATTTTTAAGGCTTATGGACCAATAATTGAACGCCTGATATATACCGATTGAAAAAACCGATATGGGAACAAAATATAGGTACAGCGTATTTTCACCAAGGCCCGACCAGCCCGATATGGTATTTGGGAACAGCAAAATAAGGAGTGCAATTGCCACCGAAAGTAAAAAGGAGATGATGACTGAAATGGCCAGCGTGTTTGCAGCATCTTTTTCGTTATCCGATAACATAATGGCCATTTCGTACCTAAAGGTTGCTATGGAACCTATAATGCCCGTTATGGACATAAAAATGGCAAAGACACCAAAATTGGCGGGGGTATACAAGCGTGATAATATGGGTGACAGTGCAACCGGAATTAGTTGGGCAATGGTGGTGCCTGTAATTAATATCAATACATTTTTTGAGAAATCAGAAACAGATGTAAGTTTCTTAAGCATTTTTAAAACGGAACAATTTGTTAAACAATTGGCTTTTTACCATACCCAAACTTATTAAAAGTAACTAAATTTCAATTGTTATGGTATTAATTATACCTTTTTTATTCCTTATTAAAAACTTTCACTCTGCTTTTATGCTCTTTCACTTCATTTAAATAATTGTTGTAAAATTATTATTCCTTACTTCGTATAATTGTATAATTATAAAGCAACACGATGAAAAACTTTCAGGACAAAGTAGTAGTTATCACCGGGGCCGGTTCGGGTATGGGCAGGGCATTAGCAATTAATTTCAGCAGGTTGGGTGCACAACTGGCGTTGAACGATTTTAATGAAAAAAGCCTTGCCGAAACAAAATCGATGTTACCGGCCTCTATGAAGGTGTTCACAAAAGTGTTCGATGTATCTAACAAGGACGAGATGTATAAGTTTGCCGACGACGTAATGGCAAAGTTCGGTAGGGTAGATGTAATGATAAACAATGCCGGTGTGGCAGTTGCACGGCACAGGACCAATGAAGTTTCGTACGAAGATTATAACTGGATAATAGGAATAAATTTTTGGGGTGTTATGTATGGCTCCATGGCATTTTTGCCTTATTTGCGAAAACAAAAAGAATCGAGCCTCGTTAACTTTTCAAGCATTTTTGGTTTGCACGGAATACCCGGACAAGCACCTTACGCTATTTCCAAGTTTGCCGTGCGTGGGTTGACCGAGTCGTTACAACTGGAAGAAAAAATTCATAAAACAGGTGTAGCTGTTTCGGCTGTACATCCGGGTGGTGTAAAAACAAATATTGCAAAAGCCTCAAGAGGCGCCGAACACGACCCTAAAACCATCGAAAAGTTTGAAAAAACATTTATCACCAGTCCCGACAAGGCGGCCAAAATTATTATCAATGGCATACGAAGAAAAAAATCAAGAATATTGGTGGGGATAGACGCTGTTTTCTTCAGCTTTTTTGTGCACAAAGCACGCTTTATCGCAAAGGCTATTTTATCAACTGCTTACAAAAATATATAACAGTACCGTGTAAGTTAGTTTAATACACGGTTACCTTTATAACATTAGTTGTGTTGTTATTACAACTGCACAGTTGTAATAAATAAACCCCGCCTTTAAGTGTACCCATTTCAATAGTAAAATTGTGAAGCCCTTCGCTGTTATTGGCTATGGAAGTTGTTGTTAATTTTTGCCCGAATAAGTTAAAAATAGTTGCTTGAACAGTTGCACAATTCTCAACACTGTTAAAAACAATATTTAAGAGGTTTGAAGTGGGGTTGGGGTAGGTATTTATTATTTCAAAAGCAGGATTTGTTCTTTCAAGTATGTTGCAATGATCGTTCGGATAACGTTTTAATAGTGCATTAACGGCTTTATATAAATTCAATCGTCCTCCGCTTACCGTAATGCCTTGCAATGATGCTGTTTTGTCAACGGCCTGTAATAACGAATCTTTTATCATTAAGGCTATTCCGGCGGGTTCTTTTTTATAATCTTCCATAAATTGATAACATCCTACGGAGTACATCAACGCTATGGCTCCTGCCACTTGTGGCGACGACACCGATGTTCCGCTCATTACCCCATAAGTATTGGATGGATGGGTTGAAATTATGGATGTTCCCGGAGCACCCAGATCAATGGTTGTAGCCCCGAAACCTGCCGTTGCCTTGGCATCCGTATCTGTGGTATTGGTAACCGTAACTAACCAGTTGCTGGGGCATGCCGTTGGAATATCTCCCACCGAATCTACATTAAAGTTGTTGTTGGTGGTGGCAGCCGCACTTAAAACCCCCACCGAACCAAGAGAATCGTACATGGCACACCACATGGGAGCCGCCGAAGGTTGCGTTGTGTCGAGGCCAAATGATGAATTTGTTGCTACCACAAATGCACCCTTGGCTCCGTTTGTTTGGTTATACTGTCTGCGTTGTTCAATTATATAGCCATACGCCGAAATAACATTTGCCACTGTTGATGCCGCAACCGGCATTATCTTTACGTTCCAATTAACCCCCGCAATTCCCTTATTATTATTTCCTTTAGCACCGGCAATTCCGCAAACGTGTGTGCCATGTGTTTCAATACTAAAGCTATCGCTTTGGTTTTCAGTATTCCAGCCATAATAGTCATCTATATACCCGTTGTTATCGTCATCAATACCATTATTAGGGATCTCGTGGCGGTTTATCCAAAAATTCAGGTCCTCATGGTTCAGGTCAAATCCCCCATCCACTATGGCCACCACAATGGTGTCGCCTTGTGCACTTAGCCCTCCGGTTGTTATGTTCCAGGCATTTAACGCATCAATATCAACACCCGGTGTTCCTCCTGTTTGTCCGGTATTATACATGCTCCATTGCTGGCTGAACAAACTATCGTTGGGCGTGTTTCTGTAGCCAATGGTATGATTCAACTGTGCTGTTTTTACCAAAGGGTTCGATAACAGTGTTCTTAACATCAGTTCGTGGTCAACAGAGAGGTGGTCGAATTCCAATAAATATATATGCATCTTTTTTGATAATGTGGCCTTTAAATGTACGTTGGTTTTAACACCATTGACATGCGATAAGCCAGCTATAAGCAAGTTTGAAGCTTCTTCAGAATGAAGCATCACTATTATGTTTCCGGGGACTATAGTGGAATTTTGTGCGTACAAAAATTTACTGCTTACTACTAATAAGAGGGCAATAAGCAGATAAGTTATTTTAGTAGTCATAAAGTTAGTACACCACTTCTGTAATTACAAAACTACTTTATAAAAATGTAACTTGCAATCAATCTTCAATTTACATGAGGTTATTGCGAAAACTGTTACAATGATTGCCTAAAGCAGCGGGGCACGAAAGATGTGTGGAAGAACTACCGATAAACAACAACTTTTGTAACATTTGAGCTTTTATTGGTGCAACTGTTAAGTTGTAACAAGTAAACACCGCCGGTAAGGGAGCTCAGTTCAATGGTGGTGTTCTGGAGCCCGTTGGGGCTATTGGCTAGTATAGTGGTTTGCACCGTTTGTCCAACTATATTTGTAATAGTAGCTTCAATGGTTGAACAACTTTCTGTGCTATTAAAAACAATTGTTAAACCAGTTGAAGCAGGGTTGGGGTAGGTGTTCATTATTTCAAAAGCTTGCCTTGTGTTATAAGTTTCAATGCCTGTACCTGTGCCTCTTGTAGGATTTGTTGTGCACGAATCAGGAGGATATCTGTTCAATATGGTCTCTACTGCCTTGTACAAATTAAGCCTACCGCCGCTCACCGTAATTCCCTGCATGGATGCTATTTTGTCAACAGCCTGTAATAACGAATCTTTTATCATTAGGGCCGTTGCTGCGGGGTTGCTTTTACAATCCTTCATGAATGGCGCACATCCTACCGAATACATCAACGCAACAGCTCCCGCTATGTGTGGTGATGCCATGGATGTCCCGCTCATAAGCCCATAACTGCTATAGGGTATGGTAGAAGCAATGTTTGTTCCCGGAGCACCCAGATCAATGGTTGTGGCACCATAGCCCGAGTTGTTTGCTAAAGTGTCCGTATTGGTGGTATTGGTAACAGTGATCAGCCAGTTGCTAGGGCATGCCGTTGGAATATCACCTTGCGTATCTACATTAATGTTATTATCGGCCGTGGCGGCAGCACTTAAAATGCCCACCGAACCCAATGAATCGTACATGGCGCACCATAATGGATATTGCGAAGGCTGCCCTAGATTAATACCAAACGATGAGTTGGTGGACACCACAAACCCCCCTTTTGCCCCATTTGTTTGATTGTATTGCCTGCGTTGTTCCATTATATAACTGTAGGCAGCCACTACATTCGATTCCGTTTGCCCGTCGGTAGAAACAACCATTATTTTTACGGCCCAGTTAACGCCCGCCACCCCTTTTGTATTATTTCCTTTGGCTCCCACTATTCCGCAAAGGTGGGTACCATGATTTTGAACAGGAACACTGTCTTTCCCCGTTTGAGGATTCCATCCGCGATAATCGTCTACGTATCCGTTGTTATCATCATCAATATTGTTGTGGGGTATCTCGTGGTGGTTTACCCAAAAGTTCAGGTCTTTATGGTTTATATCAAATCCCCCATCCACTATGGCCACCACAATGGTGTCGCCTGCCGCAGTCAACCCTCCCGTTGTGATGTTCCAGGCCTTTAACGCATCAACATCCGCACGCGCCTTTCCTCCTGTTATCCCGGTGTTATTCATGTTCCATTGCTGGCTGAAGAGGCTGTCATTAGGCACGTTGGTTCCGCTTCTGTAACTGATGTTATGATTGTACTGTGCTATTTTTACCAGAGGATTCGATAGCACCATTTTTAATAGATGTTCTTGGTCAACGGAAAGGCGGTCGAACTCCAGTAAATAAATGTGCATTTTTTTAGAAAGGGTGGACTTTAAATGAATGTTGGTTTTAACGCCATTAACGACTGATAACCCTTCCACCAGCAAATTTGCGGCTTCGTCTGAATTTACCATCACTATTATGTTTCCAGGGACGATAGTAGAATCCTGTGCACATAAAAACGTACTGATTATCAGTAATAAAACAGCAATAAGCCGATATATTATTTTGGAAATCATTTTATAGTACACTACTTGCAGGCTACTAAATTATTTAATAAAACTGTAACTTGCAAAAAAATAGAGTTTTCAATGTCGGCTAAAAACTTCACCGTTTATAAATCTTCTGCCGGTTCGGGCAAAACATTTACCCTTGTAAAAGAGTATTTGGCACTGGCATTGAATGATGAAGCCGAGCCGCCGCGGGCGTACCGCCATATTTTGGCCATTACGTTTACCAACAAGGCCGCTTCCGAAATGAAAGAGCGCATTGTTAAAGCTTTGCAAGAACTTGCGCAAACCGATTATACGGGTATTTCCGAAAGAACAAAAACACTTCTTGAAAAATTAAAAGAAGATAAAAAGCTCAATGCGGCCAAAATCTTAGACGATCCAACCATTCGCAAAAGGGCACAGGATGTACTGAGTGCGGTGCTTCACAATTATTCCGATTTTGCCATAGGAACCATCGACAGTTTTGTGCACAAGGTGGTGCGTACCTTCGCGTTCGACCTTAAAATACCCATGAGCTTTGATCTGGAGATGGACGAGGATAAACTACTCACACAGGCCATTGATCTGTTAATTGCCCAAATAGGTTCCGACGAAAGCATTACCAAAGCTTTGATAGACTTTGCGGAAAGTAAGACCGATGATGAAAAAAGCTGGCACATTGAAAACGATTTGAAATATTTTGCAAAGAACCTCTTGAATGATGACGGTACTTTATACATAGAAAAATTAAGGGAACTGAAGGTGGATGATTTTTTTAAGATAAAAAACACCTTGCAGGCGGAGATTAAAAAGTTTGATGCATTTGTGAGCAATTGCGGTAAAGAAGCACTTGATGTTATTGATGTAGCAGGCATAGAGGCCGATACATTTGCAGGAGGCAAAAATGGTATTTACAAATATTATGAGTATTTGAAAGAGGGGAGAATGGACAAGTTAATACCGTCGGACACGGTACAAAAAAATGTGGATGCCGATAAATGGCATGCCACCAAAGCCACGCCTGCCGACAAAGGAGCCATTGACAGTATTAAAAATGTGTTGCTGAAAATTTATGACAAAGCCTGGGACTTTATTCAGCAAAATATGCAGCAAGTCACCCTGTTCAGGTTAATAAATACCAACATATATTCGCTGGCGGTGCTGAACGAAATTGAAAAACTGTTGGATGAGTACAAGGCACAAAATAATATTATACACATTTCGGAATTCAATAAAATGATCGCAAAAATTGTATTGACCGAACCTGTACCCTTTATTTACGAGCGTTTGGGCGAGCGATACAAGAACTACCTGATTGACGAATTTCAAGATACCTCCGTTTTGCAATTTCAAAATTTGCTGCCTTTAATTGAAAATTCACTTGCCGAGAGCCATTTCACGATGCTGGTGGGCGATGGTAAACAAGCCATTTACAGGTGGCGCGGGGGAGAGGTGGAACAATTTTCTATGCTTCCTCAACTGTTCTCGCATACTGATAACCCTACCGTTAAGGAACGGGAGCGCGCGTTGATAAACAATTATAACCCGCAGGTACTGAATGAAAATTACCGCAGCAAGCGCGAGATTATTGAATTTAACAATACATTTTTCAACGTGCTTTCGGATAAATTGGACGAACGATTCAAGACCATTTATGCCACATTGGAACAACAGTTCAAGCCTGAAAATACCGGAGGATATGTACAGGTAGAATTTTTAGATGGTGAAAAAGAAGAGGTGTACCAACAAAATTTACAGCGCACTTATGAAATTGTTCAGCAGTTAAAGCAAGACAATTTTCAACTGAAAGACATTGCGGTACTTGTGCGTAAAAATACAGATGGGAGCAAAGTGGCCAATTTTTTATCGCAACAGGGTATTGCTGTTCTTTCGTCCGATTCATTACTGCTGAGTAATTCGGCGGAAGTTAATTTTATATCGGCATTACTGTCTTATCTCAATAACGGGGACGATCACATTGTGCAAACCGAATTGCTGGAATATTTTGTGGCCGCTGAAAAATTGGCGGACGCTAACATTCATGGACTGTTGACAGAAAGCAAGCAAAAAGGATTTAATTATATCATTAAAAAAGTATGTCCTGAATTTAGTGCGTATCAACTTACCAAAATGCCGTTGTATGAATTGTGCGAAGAACTGGTTCGTTTATTTAAACTTAACGATCCGGCAAATGCCTACATTCAATTTTATCTGGATGAGGTGCTCAATTATTCCATCAAACAAAACAATAACCTCGGCGATTTTATAACTCACTGGGAAGATAAGAAACGAACCGTTTCGTTAATGGTGCCCGAAGGCATGGATGCAGTTACCATAATGACCATACATAAATCGAAGGGGTTGGAGTTTCCTGCGGTTATCTTGCCTTTTGCATCGGGTAGGAACAATGCAGCGAAGGACGATTTGTGGATAACCATTGAAAACGAAAAGGTGCCGGAGTTGACCGCAGCATTGGTGCCCAACAATAAAAACCTTCAAAACACGGCGTATGCTCCTTTGTACGAGGAAGAAAAAAACAAATCGTTGCTTGATGTACTGAATGTATTGTACGTTGCTCTTACCCGACCCGAGGAACGGTTGTACGTGCTTACGGGCGCACCGTCAAAATTACCGGCCAACCTTGGTACCGTTAGTGATATGTTTGCCCATTATTACCAAACCATTGGCGAATGGCGGCAAGATAAAACAATCTATACATCCGGTACATTAAGCCCCCATCAACAAAAGCTAAACGCCAAACCAACTTTAAACTTTGGACTTTCAATTTTTAACTCAAACCGTTGGCGCGACAGTATTAAAATGCGTGCTGCTGCCCCCAGTATATGGAATCTGGAACAAACCAACAGTAAAAAGGATTACGGGGTACTGGTGCATACCGCTTTGGCAAAAATCAACTGCCAAAACGATGTTGAACCTGCATTAAATGCCCTGTTGGTGCAGGGGCTGATAAGTGCCCGCGAACAACAACAACTGTTCAGTACACTCACAAAAATTGTTACCCATCCCCGGTTGCGCAACTATTTTTTAACAGGGTTAACCGTTAAAAATGAAGCCGAAATAATTACCCTTACCGGCGAAATGTTCCGCCCCGACCGTGTGGTGATAAGCAATAAAAATGCAACAATTATTGATTACAAAACAGGGGAGGAAAAACCAAAACACAAAGAACAATTGTACCAATATGCTGACCTATTGAACCAAATGGGCTATACCGTTTCCGAAAAATTATTGGTGTATATTGAAGAGGAGAAGGTGGTGATTTGTTAAGCTGCAAAGTTAGATTAGCTGCGTTTATTTATCTGACTTGGTTTTTGATGAGTAGTCTACTTTTTTTACTTTAGACCGAAGTGTAAATTTTTGTAAATCTTATCGATTATTGTCAGCAGGCATTTTTTCGCTGTTGCGGGCTATTTCTCCTCTGATACGGCTCAAGCTGTGGGCATTGATGCCAAGGTACTTTGCAATATGGTCAATGGATATTTCCTGAATGATCTCCGGTCTGTTTTTCAGAAGGTCCAGGTACCTTTGTTTCGCATTTTTAGTTAAAAAATTCTTTTCTTTTTTTATCCTTACCAGATAAGCGTGTTCCATAAAGGAAGTGTAAAATTTACTGGCAACAGAAGGTGTTTTGCAAGCCTCTTTAAGTTTGGCAAAAGGTATTGCCTGAATTTCGCAATTTGTTAAGGCAACAAGAAAAACATCTGATGGTTTTTCGGATAGCATGGAGCTTAAAACGGTTGTCATTTGCCCTCCAAAAGCAATGTCCATTATTCTGTCTCCTGTTTTTATGGGCATACATATTTCCACAATACCCGACACTACGTAATAAATATTACGTTCCACAGTTTCTATAGGAGTGATTATCTCTCCTTTTTTATACTGGTGCGAACTAATTGCAAAAGGCAGTTCCTCGTTTATTTTAAATTTCTGCTGAAGATATTCTTGAAATACCATTTTATTTTTCGGCCTAATTGTTTATTGTAATGACAGAATTACAATTAGGAAACGAAATTCATTATTCTGTTTTTATAAAAACTATTAACAAGAGTGAGTGGGAGAAAATAGGGTATGAATAAATTTGAACAGTTTGTATAAAATAAACGCTTTTTACTTCAAATTCAATCAGGGGCAACTTCGCCGTTTTGTGCTATTTTTCTGCGAATACGGCTTAAGCTGTGAGAATTCATACCAAGATATTTGGCAATATGATCTATTGAAATTTCCTGAATAATGTCGGGCCGCTTCGTTATAAGGTCTAAATACCTTTCTTCGGCATTTTTAGTTAAAAAAGTTTTTTCCTTTTGGATCCGTTTCAAATAAACATGTTCCAAAAAAGATATGTAAAATTTATTGGCTGCTGCGGATGTTTCACAAGCCTCTTTCAGTTTAGCAAATGGTATGGCTTCCACCTCACATTCTTTTAAACAAACAATACACACGTCCGACGGCTGTTCGGTTAACAAAGAACTTAAAGCAGTTGCCATGTGTCCGCTAAAAGCAATTTCCATTATCCTTTCTCCGGTACTTGTTGGTATACAACTTTCAACAATACCCGACACCACATAATAAATATTACGCTCTACCGTTCCTAAGCGTGTTATTAATTCTCCTTTTTTAAACTTATGAGAAGTAATTGAAATAGGCAGTTCCTCCTCTATCCCAAATTTTTCAAGAAGATATTCTTTAAATAACATTTATTAAGATCGCTCTTTTGATATAGTTGCTTACATCCGTAATACTACAGATAGCTTCATGTAAAATGAATGGCAATAAATTCAAATTACAATAAGGCTTCGAAAGTCGTTATTTTTTTTAATTTAAACTATCAGTAAAGAGTGAGCAGGAAAAACGGAGTTGTGAATATCCTTAAAGGAAAAACCACTATTCATGCAAAAACCGGTTCATCCATTCGTCGGGTACTTCGCCCACGGCTTCCACCAATAGTTGACCCCAAAGGGTGGAGATGTTTTGAAGATCGGTATGTTCGTACCGGTTCACCTGAATGTGGTTAGAGTCGTGTTTGTATATAATCACGTCTATCGGGTATCCTACATCGTTGGCACTTACCCGTGTGGAGTCGAATGAGAGAAAACCTGTTTTTAATGCAAATCGTATGGATGAATCGTATTTTAGGGTACGTCTCAAAAGTGGTTTTCCGTAACCGGAATTACCAATAATGGTGAACGGATAACCATCGTTGCCAATTTCCATCCAGTTACCTTCGGGATACAGTTGAAACAGTTTATGCTCCTTGTCGTTTTTTAATTGTCCGCCAACAATTACGTGAATGTTAAAGTTCAATCCCGAACGTGTCAGTGATTCTTTATCTTCGCTCGAAACCCTTTTTATTTGTTCTCCAAATAAATTAACTACCTGATAGAGCTTGTCGAGCGAATCAAATTTTTCTTCCAGAATTTCCGAAAAATAGGTGACTACTTTATCTCGTACCGACCGTAAACCCGAAGTCATGATGAACAACCCCTGTTCCTTATTTTTAAACACCTTGTATTTTTGAGCGGTGGAAGTTTCTGTTCCCGAAGTAAGTCTTGTATCGGAAATTGCCACTAAGCCTTCTTTTAATTTAATACCTAAGCAATACGTCATACCTGTAATTCTATTGGTTTTGTTGTTCTGTTATTTTTACGGTGTACGAAGTTGTTCCTCCGTTGTCCGACAAATATATGCCTTTTACCGGCATACAATCAATATAATCGCTGCCGTATGATACTTTTATATAATTTTCATTTACAAATACATTGTTGGTGGGGTCTATTCCCAGCCACCCTGTTCCGGGTATGTACACTTCCACCCAGGCGTGCATGGCTGCCGCACCAATATATTGTTTACCCTGGTTTAAATACCCGGAAACATAGCGGGTGGGGATGCCGTTGTGCCGCATGACGGAAATAAAAAAATGCGAATAATCTTGGCACACGCCTTTTTTAAGCTCCATAACTTGTTTTACGGTGGTTTGCGGGGTAGTGGTATTTGTTTCGTAAGTTAAAAATCCCTGTACAAACGAGTTGATGCGCTGCACATATTTAAAAACGCTTTCGTCAGGTGTTTTTATCGTTTGTACGGGCAGTTCCGAAAAACTTACTTCGGTGAGTTTGGTTTGAATGATAAAATCGTTGTTTTTTAACTTGAACAATTCATCGTTCAATATATTTTTTTCATCAGATACTGATAAGTTTTTAAGTGCCGGAAAGCTGAACGATTCTTTTTCAACAGACACGTTCATTGATAGATTGAAGGATGTAAAGGAGTCCCTTAAGTGGAACAACGCACCTTTTGAACCATACAACGAATCAGTGTACTGCACTTTTGCTTTTAAACTGTTCGAAATGTTTAGGTTAAAACAGTGCTGGTCGTTGCTTTCTTCGGGAATGATCAAAAAACTGAGATACGCTTCGTTAACGGGGCTTGTATAGTTATTTACAGTTTCGTACCGAATATTATAAACAGTCATTTAATATTTAAAATACTCATTGTGAATTTCGTTACAAATAAAGTAAATTTTATCAAGTGTCTGTTCTAAAAAAAGAGGAATGTCATCTTTAAAGTCTTCTATCTCCTGATAACGGAAGGTATTAATAATTTTACCCACCTTAAATTCAAGCGAACCCGGTTTCTCATCTTTTGTTTTGTTGATCAATCGTAAGTGACGGTACACATAATCTAAATTATAAGCCACCGAAACGGGGAAATCATGTGTGAATAACAAAAAGTCAACCGTGTTGTTTTTAGTGGGCAGCGAGTGGTAATATTTGCGGCACATGTCTTTGGCTTCCAAACAATCCAGTACAATGTTCCATTGTTGAAGTTCCAGCGAACTGCCCAGTTTTAATTTGTCCAGTTCTTTTATGTCCGTCATTTTACTAAGCATGATGCGTATAATTTGTATGGCCCGTTCTACGTGTTTGCCAATTTGCAAAAAGTGAAACGCCTCATTACGAATCAATGTATGGTGAATTTTACCTTTAACAATGGCACAATGGTTAATGGCATTGGTGGTAAAGTCGTCCAACCCCCTGGTTTTATAAACATCCGCGGGATAGGTTGATACAAAGAGGTAATACTTATTAAACGCCTCCCATACTTCGGTGGATAAAGAGTCGCGCACACTACGCGCATTCTCCCTGCCGTTAAACACCGATGATAAAATGGAAACAGGATTATTTTCATCCAGCCCCACCGAAAAAAGGATATCGCTTTCTTTGGCATTATCGGTATTCAGTTCAATACCTACCATGTCCAGCACTGATAACAATGCTTGTTCGCGCATTTGAGGGTAAGGCAGATCGATGGACGAGAAGTATTGAACTTTTAAAAAGCGGACAAAATGTTCGCTTCGTTCTAAATACCGCCCCATCCAAAACAGGTTGTCGGCTACTCTTGATAACATACTGTAATTTTTTTAGAAGTTATTCCCATTATTTATTCTTCAATCACCCAGGTATCTTTTGATCCCCCGCCTTGCGACGAGTTTACGATAAGACTACCTTTTTTCAACGCCACCCGGGATAAGCCGCCCTTTAAAACATATTCCTTGTCGGCACCAAGCAGTGTGAAGGTACGCAAGTCAATATGTCGTGGTTCAAACTTATTTTCTCCGTCAATAAATGTAGAATGCACCGAAAGGCTCATGGTAGGTTGTGCTATATAACCTCTTGGATTTGATTGGATAAGCTTTTTTTGGTCTTCTATTTCAGCCTTTGTCGCCTGATTGCCAATGAATATACCGTATCCACCCGATTGGTCAACAGGTTTTACAACCAGTTCGGCCATTTTATCCAACACATAGCTCATTTCTTCCTTCACATCGCAACGATAGGTAGGTACGTTCTTTAAAATGGGTTCTTCGCCCAAATAATATTTTACAATGTCGGGTACGTAAGCGTACACGGCTTTGTCGTCGGCAATTCCGGTACCCGGAGCATTAATAAGGTTAACGTTGCCTTTACGGTAGGCCGACATTAGGCCCGGAACGCCAAGTGCCGAATCGGGACGGAACACCAAGGGATCTAAAAAGTCATCGTCTATCCGGCGATAAATAACATCCACCCGTTTAGGTCCGTAAACAGTGCGTGTGTACACAAAATCGTTGTCGGTAAACAGGTCTCGCCCTTCCACCAGTTCAATACCCATGCTTTGTGCCAAAAACGAGTGTTCGTAATACGCTGAGTTGTATGCTCCCGGGGTCAGTAACACACAATTGGGATTATCTACCTTGTCCGATTTTACGGAGTGCATCATCTCCAGCAATGCCTCGGGATAATCCGATACCGGAAAAATATTGAAGTTATAAAACACGCTCGATATTGTTTTTTTCATCGCCTCGCGGTTGGCAAGCACATAGCTTACGCCCGATGGACAGCGCACATTATCTTCCAACACGTAATAATTACCATCGTTATGTTTAATAATGTCCGTTCCCGAAATGTGGTTATATACTTCTCCGGGCGGAGTAAAATCTTTCATATAGCGGTTAAGGTTGGAGCACGATAACACCAGATCAATGGGCACCACTTTGTCCTTTAAAATCTTGCTGTCGTGATAAAGGTCATGAATAAAAAAGTTGATGGCCCTGTTCCGTTGTTTTAATCCTTTTTCCAGCACGTCCCATTCGGTTTGCGGAATAATGCGCGGTAATAGGTCGAATGGAAATATACGTTCGTTGCCTCTCGGATTGTCGGAATAAGTGGCGAATGTAACGCCGCGGTTGGCGAAACTTTTCTTAGCGTATTCATTTAAAATCTTAAACTCTTCGGTGGAATAAGTTGTAATAAGCGAAAGCAAACGATTATAGTAATTAGAAGCAGGTGAATTGAGTTTAAAAACTTCGTCAAATGTGTTGTCTTTAAAAAAATAATCGGTAAACATTTCCGATTTCGGCAGGTTAAGCACACTTTGTTCCATAATGGTTAGTTTTTTTAAAATGCGTTAAACAAAAACGAGGGTGTTTTAATAAAAACTACTTAATTTTTACTGCAAATGTAGTAAAAAATAGGGTATTATTATAAATAGTGTATGTTTTTTTAAAATATTTACGAAAAATTTGGGGTGTTATTAATTTTTCGTATATTCTAAAAATTTAAATTTAAAAGCAGGGGGTATTAAAAATAAAATATGCTTTTAGTACTTACCGATAAATTTAATACTCGTTTATTAATTTAAAGTAAACGTAGTGTTAATTTTTACAAAAGGTAGTGGCTTTTAACACGATGATATTCTGTCTCTTCAATCTTCTCCCAGTTGTTGTGGTAATCAAAGGTAAGGTCGTTAATAAAGTTTCTGTCGGGGAATATGTTTACTGTATAGGAGTTGAGCGTGGCTTTTGAACCTATTAGTTGTATCTCCTCCCATTCGTTAGCCGATATAATTTTAAAGTACCCTTTGTTATTAAGGTATTTTCGGTATTGGGGGTAGGTAAGGTTTTGTTCCATAGTAATTAACTAGTGCCGCTGTTAGATTTTAATGTTTTTAGTTGCCAGTTGTTTTGCAAACTCGTCGCCTGCAAATTCATCGCTAATTCCCAAAGTTTTGTTGCCGAGCGATGCCGTTGCTTCGTCGCCATACAAAAAATTAAAAATGGTTACGTAATCGGTAGTGTCCTTGTTTTTTTGATAGAAGAGTTGTAATTCGTTAAAGTTGACTTTTGTTGAAGAAAGGGTCTTACTTTTTTCATACACAAATTTCTCTTGAAGGATATGTTCTTCCAATGTTTCGGGCTTGGGGGTTGTTAACCGGTAAATGGTACGGTAACAATATTCGCGTGTTCTGTTTTTTATTAATTGCTCCGTATAATTTTCGCTCGACCAAAAAATGGGTATGCAAAAATTCCGGTTCATTATTCCGTTTATCTTGAACTTACTGTCGTAGTCCGAAGTATATCGGTTCGTCCAGCCACCTTTTAAATCGTCCGATAAGTTCAATGCTACCTTAAATGTGTTGGCATTTTCTTTAACCGGGTGCCCGTCGTTAAGTTCTTTAAGCGTATCCTTTATTAATTGTTCGGCATTTAAGTTTTTCAATTCCCTTAGCTTATCCATAACATGTTCTTTCGCCATAGGGTTAAATCCTCCTATAGGTAAAGTTAAGTCTCCTTTTTTACCTCCCTCAAGCGTGGCAATATATTCTTTAAATCTCTCAAAAGTCCTTGGCTTTTGGTAGAGATCGAACATGATGTCTATTATGGGAGTAAGTTCAAAAGTCAATTTAATTGTTGTTATAAGTATTTGTAGTTTCAAATGTATTTGTTTTTTTAATAACAATGGCGGGTTAACCTTGGAACAATGCAAGAGCCGGTCTTTTGTTTTTATTATTACCTTCGCCCTATGCAGTCATTTCTCGAAAAAATAGCCCACCGGATACATGCCAACTACGGAGACGACATCAGCCAATTGTGTATAGTACTGCCCAACAGAAGAGCCGGATTGTTTTTAAGAACTCATTTTGCCAACATCATTAACAAAACTTTTTGGGCGCCCGAAGTGCTCGCCACCGAAGATTTTGTGGCGCTGCTTTCCGAACTGGAAATGGCCGATACTACAACATTGTTGTTTGAATTGTACGAAACAGTGAAGAGTGTTGGCGGCAATCAGGTGGATAGCTTTGATGATTTCAGTAAATGGGGGCAATTGTTGTTGAACGATTTGAATGAAATAGACAGCTATTTGGTGGATGCTAAACAATTGTTCGGTAATTTAAAGGACATCAAAGAACTGGAGACCTGGACGCTGAACAAGGAAGAGGAGCTCACCGATTTTCAAAAACAATATGTAAAATTTTGGCAATCGCTGGGTGACTACTATTTTGATTTTAAAAAGCGCCTGCTTTCAAAACACCTGGCATATCAGGGCTTATCATACAGGGTGGTTGCCGAAAACCTGGAAGAAAAAGTCAACAAACACAATTGGAAAAAAATAATTTTTGCTGGTTTTAACGCGCTTAACAAAGCCGAAGAAAAAATAATAGAAGGTTTGTTGTACAGCGGAAAGGCAGAAGTGATTTGGGATGTAGACCGTTATTATGTGAACGACCTTAAACAGGAAGCAGGTAAATTTTTCAGGAAGTATAAGGACATCCACCGTTTTTCGAAGGCAGAGGATGCCGATGAAAGAAACAGCGTGATAGATGAAAATTTACTGTCGACCGAAAAAAAACAGATACACATTATAGGGGCCACTAAAAATGTGGCCCAGGCAAAATTGGCGGGCAACATTGTACAACAGTTTCAACAACAGGATACTCATTTACGAAACACCGCTTTGGTGCTTGCCGATGAAAATCTGCTGTTTCCTGTTTTGCATTCGCTGCCCGAAAATTTGAATGAAGTGAACGTAACAATGGGATATCCGCTCAGGAACACACCCGTGGCGGGCTATTTCGATCTGTTGTTTAACATGCACCTGAATGCCTCAAAGTTGAGCCAGGGAAAAGCAAAGTACAGTTATTACCACAAGGATTTGTTAAACCTGCTCAACCATCCGTACACCAATGTGTTGATTTTTGATAAGGAACAGCGGTACTCGGTGAAGCCCATTGTAAAAACAATTCAGGAAAAGAATATTTTGTTCGCTGCCCTTACCACCATTGAAAAACTTTTTGTTGCGCAAGGCGAAGGGCTTTTGGAGATATTACGACCGCTGTTCAAGCATTGGTCGACTCCTGCCGATGGCTTGACCTGCGTACATTATTTAATTGACGCATTAAAAAATGCCATAGTGGCCCGGCAAAAAGAGGAATCGAAAAATGCGAACAATTTAGAACTGGAGTATTTATTTGCCTTCACCAAAATAATTAAACGCATTGAAGCTTTGATGAAGGATTACCCCCATAGCATTGCCGATGTAAAAACCTTACATGCCATACTCAAACAAATTGTGCGGGGTACCACACTTCCGTTTTATGGAGAGCCTTTAATGGGGTTGCAGGTAATGGGTATGCTGGAAACGCGAACGCTGGATTTTGAAAATATTATTTTACTGTCGTGCAACGAAAACGTTTTACCTTCCGGTAAATCAACAGGGTCATTCATTCCGTTTGAACTGAAGAGTTATTTTGGTTTACCCACCTACAGCGATAAGGATGCCATTTTTGCCTATCATTTTTACCGTTTACTGCAACGTGCAAAAAACATTTATTTGTTATACAATACCGAAAGCGACGTATTCGGTTCAGGCGAAAAAAGCCGTTTCCTTACCCAATTGATGTATGAATTGCCTAAAGCAAACCCGCAAGTGGAAATTAAAGAAGGCCTGTTCAGCATTCCTGTGGAAGTAAAAAATCCCGGAAACAACATTAGAATAAAAAAGACAACGCAAATAGTGGAGCAACTGAAGGCAAAAGCAGCCAATGGCTTTTCGCCTTCGTTATTGAACAGATATGTGAACTGCTCTTTGCAATTTTATTTTCAGGCCATAGCCGGATTAAAAGAAGCGGAAGATGTAGAAGAAACCATTGGTGCCGAAACGCTGGGCAATGTAATACATGAGGTGCTGGAAACCTTGTACCGGCCGTTTGTTGGTAAAAAGCTGAACGCCGCTGATGTTAAGGAAATGAAAAAGCAGGTACAGCCGCTTACCGAAAAAAGTTTTGGAGAACACTACAGCAATGCTGAAACGTCGTTCGGCAAAAATGTATTGATAATTAAAGTGGCCTTGAAATTCATCAATAACTTTTTAGACTCTGAAATTACGGCTATTGATACCTGCGAAAAACAAGGCACCCCGCTCATTATAAAAAAGCTGGAAGAACCACTTGAAACCGATTTAAAAATAGGAGAGGAGGAGGTTAAGTTTCGCGGTAAGGCCGACCGTATCGACAGTGTTGGTGCTATCATCCGCTTTGTGGACTATAAAACAGGTAGAGCTGACGACAGGGAGTTAAGGTTTGAGGAGTGGGACGAACTGCGAACGGAAGCTACCCTCGCTAAAAGTTTTCAATTGTTGATGTATGCGTGGATGTATCATAAAATGAACCCGGCTATAAACGATAACATGGTATCGGGCATTGTTACGTTTCGCGAATTAAGCAAGGGCCTGAAAACGGTGAAGGTAAATAACAGCGACAGCATAGATGCCACCGTTTTAAATGCGTTTGAGGAGCAACTAAAAACAATAACAGCCGAACTGCTTAACCCCGACGTTGATTTTAAACAAACCCAACAGTTGGATAACTGTTTGTACTGTTCCTTTAAAGGTGTGTGTGGCAGATAAAGGGATGTACCTTGTCATTCTGAACGAAGTGAAGAATCTATAGCAAAGTGAAAATCTATAACAAAACATTCACTCCTCCCTTCTAAAAACTATCCTCCCAAATCCGTATTCATTTCTTTTACGTTCATATTGTTGTCATAATAAAAATGACACAGATGAAGAAAACAAAACTGATTGATGTGGCAGGTACTATTAATCAATAAGCCTACAAAATTAAACAGTTTTTGGCTTTATATAATTGAATAAGTGTAGCAGTTAGTTAGTTAGTTAGTTAGTTAAAAGTGCGGCAGGTAATTGTATCTGCTGCACTTTTATTTAAAAAAAACAGTATTATTGTATGATTTTTATAAATAACAATTAGTGCTTTCAAAAGTAAAATATACCGAAGAAGAATTAGTGGCACTTGTCAAGGATGGCAACCGCGATGCTTTTTCCTATCTGTATGACAATTATTCGAGAGCATTGTTCGGGGTTATTTATAAAATTGTAGCGGAAGAAACAGAAGCCGAAGATATTTTACAAAATGTATTTTTAAAAATATGGAACAGCTTCTCCTCTTATTCCGGTGATAAAGGAAGATTATACAGTTGGATGCTGAACATTGCGCGAAACGCCTCTATTGATTTCATACGGTCGAAACAAAATAAAATGAATTCACAAAACTTTCAATCCGATAATATCGTAAATGAAATAAACAGACACCACAATACATCGGTTAATTACGACCACATCGGATTAAAAAATGTGTTGAGTAAATTGGACGAAGAACATAAACTAATAATTGATCTGGCCTATTTTGAAGGGTACACACAGGACGAAATTTCAAAAAAACTGAATATGCCCTTAGGAACAGTGAAGACCAGAATACGGCAGGCAATAATAAAATTAAGAACCATTATTAATTAACAGTACTTGAATACGAACGATTTCATATCATCAGGAGTTTTAGAGAGCTTTGTTCTTGGTACCGCTACACAAGAGGAAATAAAGCTGGTGAATGAACTATGCCGTAAACATCCCGAAGTGTTGCAGGAAATAGAGGCTATTGAACAGTCCTTGATGATCTATGCCGCGGCAGAAGTTCCTGAACTTTCAGGCCTGGTTAAGGAAAAATTGTTTTCACAATTACCAAAAAACAATTCGAAAATAGCAACATCTGAAAACAAGATACATCAACTAAAATCTGAAAACTATTTCAGATATTATAAAATTGCTGTTGCTGCATCCATGGCTTTACTTTTGATGAGTAGTGCCTTTAATATTTATTTTTATAATAAATTACAAAAAACAACATCGGAATTAGAAGCATTAAATACCGAAAAACAATATTATGCCGATCAATTCAACGTGCAGCAAACATCATTAAAAAATGCTCAAAACGATCTGGCGGAATTATCCAACCCCGAAATAAAAATAATCAAACTGAACAGCATCGGCATTGATGCAGGTAAGCCCGTAAGCGCATTGATATACTGGAATGCCACCACTCATAAAACCTACATAAACTCCATTCAACTGCCTGCACCACCCGAAGGTAAACAATACCAGTTATGGGCCCTGGTGGATGGAAAACCTGTTGATGCCGGAGTGTTTGATGTGCTGCCCGATTCGGTAAGTTTACAAAAAATGAAAGATATTACCGGGGCACAAACCTTTGCCGTTACTATTGAAGTAAAAGGAGGAAGCCCAACCCCTACCTTGTCGGAAATGTGCCTGTTAGGCAATATTTAATATCCTGAGATTATCCTTATAGTGCTTACTTCTTTGCCAACACATGGATTCTGAATCAAGTTCAGAATGACTACGCGCGAAGGTCATTCTGAACTTGATTCAGAATCTGCGTCCTTTACGGGGGTGTAGTCATCCCCTGAACGAAGTGAAGAATCTCTGAACTTGATTCAGAATCTATAAACTCAACGGAATTTAATTTTCTTGAAAAAACTTTTTTATTTCCCAAATATATCGTAATATTACGATATAATTTAAAATGATGGGAACTACTAAAACAGAAGAATTTACGGTAAAAGATAATAAAATAGCCAACTATGCCAAGGCGTTGGCGCACCCTGCCCGTATTGCCATTCTGCAATTGCTTATTAAAAAACAGGCCTGCATTTGTGGTGATATCGTGGAGGAACTTCCTTTATCACAAAGCACCGTATCGCAACATTTAAAGGAATTAAAGGAAGCGGGTTTGATTAAAGGAGACATAGAAGGAGTGAAGGTATGTTATTGTATTGACGATAAAGAATGGGAAGCAGCCAGGAGTTATTTGAATGGTCTTTTTGAATCGTACAGCAATAAAACCAACTGCTGTTAAAAAATTTGATTATATGTATCGTTTAATTACGATTAATTAGTAGAACTAATTTTTATTACCATGAAAAATATTTTAGTTTTGTGTACCGGTAATAGTTGCCGCAGCCAGATAGCCGAAGGGTATTTGCGACACTTTGCAAACGGTAAAGCACATATTTACAGCGCAGGGATTGAAACACACGGTGTAAACCCCAAAGCAATTACTGTAATGAAAGAAGACGGTATAGATATTTCGCATCACACGTCCAACAATGTGGACGAATATGCGGGCATTAATTTCGACCTTATTATAACTGTGTGTGACAATGCCAAAGAAAACTGCCCTTACTTTCCATCTAAAGCAAAAAGGTTTCATCATAATTTCCCTGACCCTGCCAGGTGTATTGGTAATGAACAGGAGGTAATGCAGGAGTTCCGAAAAGTAAGAGAGTTGATAAAAACATATTGCCAACAATTTGTTGCTGAAAATTTATGAAACAACGGTTACTAAAACTACTTACGGTTGTTGTTTTAATTTCGGGTGAATATGGTAATGCCCAAACCACGGGTCATTTTGGGACGTTTACGGCCATAAATCATACCGGTACGTTAAGCAATAAGTGGGATTATAGTCTTTATTATTATGGTGCCTTTAACCTGTTGAATTCCCCACGGGTTAATAATGTAAGTACATCGCCCGACCTGTTTATTCTTTATTCGGAACAAGCCCTTACCTATAACGTAAACAAGAAGTTGTCGTCCACAATAAGTTATTTGTATCAGGGGCAAACACCTTTTGAAAAAAGTTATGTGAATGAGAACAGGATATACCTGCAAGCCGTTTATAAAACAATGCATAACCGAACAACCTTTAGGAGCAGGGTACGGTACGATGCCCGTTTTATTGAGAACAATATAACCGGAAAACGGCCTTATACTTCCCGTATCCGTTACTTATTCGGTTTTCAAACCCCGCTAAAAAAGGGAAACGATAGCATCTATTTTACTGCTTACGAAGAGATGTTCTTTAATACATATAAAAACGAAACGGTGATTTATGGAGAAAACTGGTCGTATGCCGGTGTGGGTTACAAAACGCCACATATGGGCACTTGGGAACTCGGCGCATTATATATTTTTTGGGTGCTCAACCACCAATACAATTTAACCAATTTGTGTTATTTACAATTAACATGGACCACGCATTTGGATCTCAGAAAAACAAAAACAGAATAACTAAGTGTTTAAATTTTTTAATTTCAGTTAATTGCAAGGGTGTTATGGCCTGTAAAGCGGGCAGATTCTGAATCAAGTTCAGAATAACTACGCGCGAAGGTCATTCTGAACTTGATTCAGAATCTGCGTGTTGGCAAACCCGTAAATAATTAATAGTTTATTATATGAAAAAATATGTTGCAGAATTAATAGGAACCTTCGCCCTTGTTTTTTGTGGTACGGGAGCAATCATCATCAATGAGCAATCAGGCGGTGCAATAACTCATGTTGGTATTGCCATTACCTTTGGTTTAATAGTTATGGCAATGATCTATGCCCTTGGCGATAGTTCGGGGGCACACCTCAATCCCGCTGTAACTCTTGCTTTTTGGGTAGCAAGGTCATTTCCTGCTAAAGAGATACTGCCCTATATCATCAGTCAGGCAGTGGGTGCTTTTACGGCCAGCCTTACCTTAAAATATTTGTTCCCGGCCAATACTGCATTGGGTTCAACCCTGCCGGCGGGTGCACCCATGCAATCGTTTGTGTTGGAACTGATACTCACTTTTATCTTGATGTTTGTTATATTAAATGTATCGAGCGGAGCAAAGGAAAAAGGGATTACTGCGGGAATAGCAGTTGGAGCTACGGTTTGTTTGGAAGCCATGTTTGCCGGACCCATTTGCGGGGCATCCATGAATCCTGTACGCTCCCTGGCCTCGGCAGTGGTTTCGGGCAACATCCATTCACTATGGATTTACCTAACAGCCCCTTTTGCAGGTGCTGTAATTGCTGTTTACGCATTTAAGTATATTAAAACGGAATAACAAAAAGCCCCGCAGTTTCGCTGCGGGGCTTTTTGTTATAGGGGAAGTTATATGCTAAATTTTATTTTACTTTAACCGGTGGTGTTACAGTTGTTGTTGCCGGTGGAGCAGTAATACCAAGCTTTTTCATTACAAGAGAAAAAACATCATCACCTGATTCGTAATAAATAACAACTCCTCCGCTGGTATCGAATATATATTTAAAACCGTTTTCTTTTGCAACTTCGGCAACTGCTTTTTTTGCTTTGTTGAATATAGGTTTTGAAACGTCTTCACTTTTCTTTTGATAATCAGTTTGTGCCTGTTGCTGAAAATCCTGTATCCGTTGGTTCAGATCATTCAGCTCTTTTTGTCTCGAAGCTTTTACTATTTCAGCCATATCCTTCGATTTTTCCTGAAAATCAGCATATTTGGTTTTCAGTTCTTCCTGCATGGCAATTATTTGTTGCTCCAATTGTTTGGCGTATTCCTGTAAACCTTCTTGGGCTTTTTTTGAATCCGGCATCAAAAATATCAACGAATCCAATTTGATGTGTCCTATTTTTTGTGCATTGGCGTTGGTGAAAGAAAGGCTGATTAAAACAATTCCGCCCAACAATGATTTTGCAATTTTTTTCATATAAATTTTATAAGTGCTTAATTTTATTTGGTAACAAATGTAATATTATTTCCTTGTACCTATTAACAATTGGTATTTTAAATTATCTCTGCTGTAAGGCCTTTTTCTAACAGGGCGGTGCACATGGGTTCTAATACGTTATAACTCCCTTTTTTTACTGAACATTTTCCTTTGTAATGCACTAAATAGGTGCATTGCTCGGCTTGCTCCCTGTCGTGCCTGCAAATTTTTATAAGCGACTCAATAACAAATTCAAATGTATTAAAATCGTCGTTATAAAGTATTATTTGCTTTTCTGTCACCTGCACCTGTTCCACTTCTACAACTTCGTCGGTACATGTATCCATTCTTCCCTGTTGTTTTATTTTATAAATACTGCTTTTCATTACTTGTTAACGCCAATTAATCCTATTTATTTTTCACTTCACTTAAAGAAACTTTTTTACCGTTTTTATACACCACAATAAATGAATCTTTTACATTGTAATCCTGGGCCAGTTCCAGTTTTAATTTGCTCGCCTCTTCGTAAGTTTTACAATTACCAACCGTGTAAATGGTCATTCCGTTGGCATCCAAATAATGTGTAAAACCTTTGCTCGCAATTTTAAAATAAATAGTTGCCTGTTCAATGGGCACTTCTTCTTTATAGGCCCCAACCTGAACTTTATATACAATTTCGTCGGTTGAAGCAGCATTGTTTGTCGGCGATTCGGTAGTGGTTGAAGTGTTGTTTGCCGGTTCGTTTTCCTTTACAGGCGTTGTTTGGGTTACCCTGTTATCGGTAGCAACGGCTTTTGTTTGGTTAGCAGTTGAATTTTGTACCCTGTTGTTATTTACAGAAGTAATTGAGTTGGCTTGTTCTTTCCCGTTTCCAAAATAAGGAAGAATGTTTAATACCGGTGAAGAAGAGAATACATTGCTTCCCTCTGCTTCGTATTGTTTGGCTTCGGTTAACGAAATGCGTTTTGAATTATAGAACGCGGTTACAAATGCTGAATTGATACCTGCGTTCGCAGCTGTTTTTTTAGCTTCTCCGGCACGGTTCAAGTTATTATATATTCCAACGGTGTAACGAACTTTTCCACCTTCAAGCGTTTCGGTAAACAAAGGATTGATGTTATAAAACGTTGACGAAGGCATGGGTTGAGAAAACACTCCAACCTGTACGGTGTAAAACAAACCGCCTACATTGGCAATGTTTTCTGTTTTGGCGGCGGGTGCAGTTGCCGATTGTTGATTAGTGTTTGTATTTTGGTTAGTAACAGTTGCTGTTGTATTATTTTGTTCGGTATACGTTGAATTGCCATTGGTATTAGCACTTGTGTTTTGTGTATTAACAGTATTAGTTGCCACATTATTTGATATGGCAGCTATTGTACCGGTTGTGTTGTTACTATTACTGCCCGTTACGTTTTCTTTAGTAACGGTATTGGAATTTAAAGTGGTTGATGCAGCGTTGGCAGAATTTACAGTGTTGTTGTTGTTGGATGTGCTTGTGGTAGTATTTTTCGGTTGATTCTGTGCATTTGCAATTTCAACAGGTACGCTTCCGCCCGAAATGTTATTGGCTTCGCTCAAACTGATACGTTTGCCATTGTAAAAAGCAACTACAAAGGCATCTTTAAACCCTATGTTCCTAATTTCATTTTTAACTTTATCAGCTGATGAATACTGGGTGAATTCTCCCGCCATGTAACGCATATAACCGGTTGCGGTGGTTTCGTAAGTAATAGGGTTAATACCTCCAAAGGTAGATTGGGCAATAGGGTTTTTAAACGCTCCCACCTGTACCACAAACACCAATCCGTTTTTAGGTTGCCGTGCCGGTATCGGTTTACTTTCAGTATAAACAGGTTCGGGTTTTATATCAAACACCTCGTTCTTTTTCAATTGGGTTTGTATCTCCGGTTTGGCAATTACATAACGATTGTATATTTCATATTGCGGCAATGCTTTTTGTTTTTGTTGCGGTATGTTCTCTACCTTGTTCACTTCTTCTTTGGCAGGTTCCTTTGTGGTTATTGTTTCTTTAGGTGGTTGAGGAGGAGTGTTGATTACCGTTTTTGTTATTGGTGGATTGTCCTTTTTTTCAGGTTTTGGAGGGGTTGTAAATGACACTTCTTCTAACTCCCCAGTTGTTTTTGCTTTATTTTGAAAGTAAAATTCAGCAGCAACCAAACTCTTTTTTGCAAGCTCGTTGTTTTGTTTTTGTAGTTGCTCTTGTACACTTATTTTTTTTGCTAAATCGGCCTTTTTTGTAGGGTCGTTTTCCTTAGCATATTCTTGTTTTAGTACAACAGCTTCATCAGCGGCCTTCTGCGCTATTTTTTTATAAATAGCCTCTTTTGCTTTTTCACGCTCTCCTGTATCGTTTATTTTTTCTGCTGCTGCCAGTTCATTTTCAAACGATTGAGTTGCTTGTGTATTCACTGCCACCGTATTTTTTGCGGGACCTTCAGTTTGGGTGTTGTTTGTTGCTACAGGTTTTTGTTGTTCGGTTTTAGTTTCTTTATTTTCTAAAGGTTTAGCTATTTCGGTAGTGGCTGTTTTTGCCACTACTTTATTGTCTGTTGTTGCTTTTACGGTATCAACAGTTTGAGCAACAGCAGGTGCCTGTTGTAAAAGTTCGGCCTTTAAAGAACTTTTTGTTGCCATCGATTTTTTTTCATGCGAATTTTTTATCGCTTCGTTAATGGCTTTTTCTTTGAATGCTTTTTTGTTCAGGTCGGTTTCTTCGCCCAGTTTTTCTTTTTGTTCAGCCGCAAATGTGTTCAATTCTTCCGACCATTTTTCGTAGATGCCGGCTTTTACTTTTTCCCGTTCAACTTCATTGGTAATTTTTTCAGCCGATGCCAGTTCACCGTTATATTTTTTGTCGATGTTTATCAAAGCATCATACGCATCCTTTTGAGGTATTGGCTTATTTTCTGCTGTTTTATTAGGTGTTGTGGGGGTAGCGCTGACAATAGGTTTTTGTTTTAAACCGTCAGCCTTTGCCATACTACGAATTGCCATCGATTTTTTTTCCTGAATTAATTTCGATGCTTCATTAATAGTTTTCTCTGTCAACAATTTTTTATTCGCATCGCTTTTATCAGTAGCCTTCAGTTTTTGTTCGGCTATAAATTTGTTCAGATCGTCCGACCATTGATTGAATGCCTTGGCTTTGGCCGATTCGCGTTCAACTTCGTTTTGAATTTTTTCTGCTGCTGCAACATTGTCGCTATTTTTTTTGTTGATCTCTGCCAATAGCTGGTCCGCTCCAATTTCGGGTTCTGTAGGAGTAACGGTATTGCCGGTGGTCGCTGTTTTAGCAGTTTCTGTTTGTGTTGTTGCAATAGTAACAGCAGGAGTTACACTGTTAGTTGTTGGTGCTTTTGCAGCTTCGGTTTTAGTTTGCGTAATAGGAGCAGTAGTGGTTGCGGTGTTGGTAACAGTTGTTGGTTTTACAACTTCTTTTTTTGTTTGTGCGCTTGCTAAAGGTGCTGTATCGGCTGGTTTGTTTGTTGCTTTATCAGCAATTGTTGCTTTTTGTTCCGGCTTGGTTTTGTTGGCAGCAGTCATGCTTGTTGATGCTTGTTCTTTACTGCCGTTCTTGGCCAAGTTGGCCACATCAGTTGCCATTGCCGATTCTTTGACAAGGGTATTGTATTCGTCCTGTAGTTTTTTGGCTTTCGATTCGTATTTTTTTATCTCCTCCTGTTTATCAAGATTGTCTTGTCTCAAACCTTCAATTTCATTTAATAATCCGTCCTTTAACGATTTATTGCGGGTATTGTCGGCCTCTGTTTGTGATTTAGCCATGAGTGCCTCATTGTCGGTAACTTCTTTTTTAACTTCGTTTATGCTGTTCAATACCTTGTTTAGCTCTTTCTGTTTCGTTTCAATACTTAACTTGTAGCTGTCGAACACCGAAAGTGTATCGGTATTGTTTTTATCCAGCTCTTCCATTTGTTTTGCTATTTCTGAAACTTTCGCCATCGATTCAGGCGACTGTTTTTCCTTCGACGCTGCTTCCAATGCTTTGGCATATTGTAATGCCAGGTCGGCTTCTTTTCGTTTACGGTTGGCGGCATTGTCCAGTTTTTTTGCCAGATTATAGGCCACGGCAGCTTCTTGTCTTAATTGTTCGGCCTCTTTCCTGGCCTCATCGGCTTTGTCCGCAAGTATCTGTTTTTGTGCGGGGTCGCCTGTAAATTGCGATGCTTCGTCTGCCAACGCTCTTGATTCTTTTAACCGTTTAAGTGCAATTTCGTTTTTTTGATTGGCCAATGTTAGCGCCACATCTGCTTGTTTTCTTAATTCCACGGCTTCGTTATCGAGCTCCTTCGCATCTTCGTATGCTATCCGTATTATATCGTCGTTGTTAAGCCGTGTATCTGTCAGCGCATTGTCAAGCTCTTCTCCCCCTTCAACTTCTTCGCTGGCAATATCTTTTGCCTGTACTTTGGCCCCACTGTTGTTCGAAATATCGAGGTTGGCTTTGTTTTTTACCATACTCAATGATTCTTCATCCAGTTCTTCGTCGGTTGCATCAACTGTTGTTTTCAACATCAATTTACCGGTTTTCGCATCGTACGTTAATTCCTGCTTCATGGGTTTGTTTTCGTACCTAAGCGGAATTGCAATGGTTTGCGATTGGGTTTTAAAATCGGGAGTTTCAATAGTAAATAAACAATTACCACCGTTGGGCAACACCAAAAAATAGTTGCCGTTTTTTTCGTTGGAATTAAATACGCCCACCAGCGAATTATCTTGCAGGTTTTTTACAGTAATGCGTACAGGAGGGTATTGTGGTCCTGCTTTCTGTTTAACCCTTCCTTTCACCAGCACCCAGTCAACAGGTTTTTTTTCGATGTCTAATTTGTAAACAAAAACTTTCCCTTTAGGGCTTCTCCGTGCCGATGAAAAAAAAGCTTCTTTTTCCGATTTATCGGTTACATATAAAATATCGTCGTCTGGCGAATTGATAGGGAATCCAAGGTTTTCGGGGGGGCTCCAGGTATCCTTTTCTTCGTTGTAGGTGGTTTTAAAAATATCGTACCCACCCATGGAGTTATGTCCCTTGGAGCAGAAATACAATGTTTTACCGTTGGGGTGAAGAAAAGGGTAATCTTCATCCTTATCTGTATTTATAATGTCCGGCAAGACGTAAGGTTTGCTCCACGTTCCGTTGGGTAATTTAACTATTCGGTAAATGTCTTTCCTATGATTTTCATCCTGTCCGTAGCTTGAAAAAAATATCTGTTTATTATCCTTTGCCAAAAAAATTATTGATTCTTCGTTCTTCTTTATATCAATGGGAGTTTTAAATGTTTCTTCACTGGGCTTTATCAACAGTTTACCATCCTCAGGAGAAATTTCATAGGCCAGAAAAAAATCCTTGATGTTCAACTCTTTTTTATCAACTACCACCCAGTCGGTAATGTTACGTACCAGTTTGGTGCCGTTCTTACACATTTTAATTTGCTCATCCACCTGAAATTTCTCAATGTTTTTGGCAGAACCTGTTTCTTTGTAAGTATTGAATTGTTTGATGGCGTCTTCAAATCTGTAACTCAGCAGGTATGCTTTCCCCAGGTAGTAATGTGCTTCTTTTACCACTTCGGGGTTGGTAATGGCGAGTTCAAGAAAGGGGATGGCCTGTTCCTTATCGGCAACGGCATATATGGCACAAACTCCTAAGCGGTAGTTAAATTCTATATCTTTTTTGGCCCTTATTACCAATTTGGAATAAATGGGGTAGGCCTCAACAAATTTTTCTTCTTCAAACAGCCTGTCGGCTTGTTTCTCCAGTTCTTTATCAGATTGATAAGTAGCTTCTTGGGCATTTGCAACCCGTACAAAACTCAAAAACAGAAGGAAAATTATGTAAGAAAATCTAAAGGAGTTGTTCATTTCGTAATTCCACTAAAATTCCCTATGGGTCGTCCGAAGACAGTTTTACTGAAAACCGCAGGCAATACATTCAATAGATGAATAAAAAACCGAAAAATTGAAAAACATCCCATACCAATTTTAGTAACAATACACTGGTTTATGACCTACTTACCTCTCATCGAAACAAATTTAACGTTTTTTATTAACTATTTGTTTCGCTTTTTTTAAAGAATCGTTAATACCGTTTTTCTATAATGGCTTTAAATAGTTAATTTTGGTTCCTTTATTTATTATGAAGCCATTTTGTTCATGATCAACATTTTTAAACTCAGGCATTCATTCTTCCTGTTTTTTTTTCTCCTTATTGTTAACATGGCGGCATTGGCGCAGGGTAACCTTACTGTTAGTGCAGGTTCGCCCAAAATAATATGTGTTGGCGACAGTACTTCAATAGGTGGTTTTCCTTCTGCTTCCGGTGGCATGTTCCCCTATAGGTATTCATGGGCGCCGGCTTCGGGTTTAAATGATGCTACCATTGCCAACCCTACCGCCTTTCCTGCTATTACCACAACCTATACCTTGACGGTAACAGATGCTGCTACGCCGAATGATAAACAAACAAGTACAGTTACCGTAACTGTGGGGCAAATACCTGTTCTTAAACTAATTCAGGATACGGTTATTCAGCAAGGAACAATAGCCAAACTACATGCTTCAGGAGGGTTTTATTATTACTGGAGGGCCATTCCGTTCGACACTACTTTGTTGTTCGCCAATACTGCCTATGCCGAGGCCGGCCCTTCGGACACTACCATTTACTATGTACAGGCCAGGGACATTACGGGTTCGTGTTCATCGCCGGTCGATTCGGTAATTGTGTATGTTATACCCAATAATAAAGTGGTTTTGTACAATACATTCACACCTAATAATGATGGTATTAACGACGAATGGTACATAGGGAACATTGACAAATACCCGGGTAACCATTTAGAAATTTATAACCGGTACGGTAAACTGGTTTTTGAAGCCGACAATTATAACAATACCTGGAACGGGATGAGTCTTTTTGGAGAGGTATTACCTGCAGCCACGTATTTTTATATTTTGAATTTGGGTAACGGGCAAGGTGTTTACCACGGTACGGTGACCATAGTTAATTGATGGGGACAATATGCAGTTAATGGAGAAAAAAATAGCATACCGAATGAAACCAGTGCCAAGAGCATTGATTGTTATAATTGTTATGCTTACAGCAGTTGGTAATGGTGGTGTTTTTGCCCAGCAATTGCCTTTTTACTCGCAGTACACCAATAACTATTTTTTGCTTAACCCCGCCATAGCCGGGACCACGCAAAATATTGATGTGCGTGGTGCTTACCGACAGCAATGGATGGGCTTTTCAGGGGCACCTACCACTTCGGCGCTTAGTTTTAACAGCCGTTTATACAAAGGTATGTTTGGTTTGGGAGGTTTTGTGGTGAACGATGTAATTGGCCCTAATCAGCAAACGGAATACAATTTCAGCGGTGCTTATCACATACGTTTTCCGGATGTGGAACTTTCGCTTGGTGCAGGGGGGTACTTAACACAATACGTATTGAACGGCAGCCAAATGACCACGCGTTATTCCATGGACCCATCGCTCAACAATTCAATGAGCAGTACGTGGGCCGAAAATTTGGGCGGTGGTATCTATTTGTATAACGACAGGTTCAATATCGGGTTTAGCGGTTTAAATGCGTTGCAGCCTTCAATAAATGTGTTTACAGATTCTTCCAGACATGGCATTGTTAAATTTGTAACGCAGGCAAATTTTGTTTTAGGATATAATTACTCCTATAATGATAATATTTTATATCAGAATAGTTTTTATGCCAATTATACCATAGGTTCGCCAATAGTGCTGGATTATACGTTTCGTTTTCATTACAAGAAAAAAGTGTTCATTGGGGCCTCCCTGCGGTGGGGAGATGCCATTATAGCCAGTGCCGGATGTACGCTTATGAAAGACTTTCAGGTAAGTTATTCGTATGATTTTTTGATAAGCAACCTTATGGGTTATACTTCGGGCAGCCAGGAAATATCGTTAATATATAAGCTTGATTTAAGTTCGAAGAAAAACAGGTTTTTGAAACAAAAATACGGTTACATATTGTAAAGGTTGGTTTGATTTGTTACATGAATGTATGCCCGCACGCAGATTCTGAATCAAGTTATAAAAATAGAAATCATAAAAATTAAGCCCATGCCATCGTTTGACGTTGTAAACAAAGTGGATATGCAATTGCTGGATAATGCAATAAACATAGCACGTAAAGAAATACTGAACCGTTTTGATTTTAACGGTACAAAAAGTGAAATTACGTTGGATAAAAAACAGAGCCTCATCACCATTTTAACGGAGAATGATATGCGAATGGAGTCGATAATTGACAGCATACGCAACCGGATGATAAAACAAAAATTAAACCCGTTGTGTCTCGATTTGGGCAAGGATCAGGTTGCTTCGGGTTTTATGGTGCGTAAAGAGATAAAGATACGCGAGGGGATAGATAAAGAAGTTGCGAAAAAAATTATAAAAGATATTAAGGACTCCAAGCTAAAGGTACAGCCACAAATTATGGATGACCAGATACGGGTATCAGGTAAAAAAATTGACGACCTGCAAATGGTCATTGCCGTTTTAAACAGGGGCAATTACGAATTACCGTTGCAGTTTGTAAATATGAAATAGGAGCGGAGTTTTAATTTCCCTTTTTTTTGCTGATCAGCAGGTAAATTATTGGCAGAAGTCCACATGTATTGAGTATGGCAATACATAAAAACCAAAGCAGCTGTTTGTTTTGAGCCGCCCGCCACATGGCAGCCAACTTCCAAACACCATCCCAAATTACTATTGCAATAATTATGGGCAGTAAACCCATCAGGTCGAAAGGGAGATCATTATCCATAGTTTTATTTTTTTAAATTAAATCCAGTTAATTCCTTTTTTCAGGTAAGCCAATGTTTTTTCTTCTTCACTGTTTACTGCAGGTACATGGTTGTAAAACCATCCGGCGGTTTCGGGCAAACTCATTAAAATAGACTCAATTCTTCCGTTGGTTTCCAAACCAAATTTTGTTCCTTTATCGTACACCAAATTAAATTCCACATAACGCCCTCGGCGCATCAACTGCCATTGTTTGTGTTTGTCGGTGTAGGGCAGGTCCTTGTTTTTTAGCATTAGCGCGGTGTAAGTAGGTGCAAAAGCGTTGCCCACACTTTGTAAAAAAGCAAACAGTTCTTCCTTACTTTTTCCGGTTGACTTGTCCAGCTTGTCAAAAAATATACCGCCTATGCCGCGTGTTTCGTTACGGTGGGTAATAAAAAAATAATCATCGGCCCATTTCTTAAAATCGGGATAGTAGTTGGGTGCGTGCTTGTCGCAAGCTGTTTTTAAAGCAGTATGAAAAAAACGGGCATCGTCTTTATTAACGTAGTGTGGTGTTAGATCAATGCCTCCGCCAAACCACCATGTGCCGTTGCTCATTTCAAAATAACGCACATTCATATGTATGATAGGCACCATAGGACTTTTAGGGTGCAATACAATAGATACTCCTGTTGCATAAAATGTTTCTGTTCCCGAACCGGCAGTATCCTCTTTTAAAAATAAAGGAACAACGCCATGCACTGCCGAAAAATTAACGCCTCCTTTTTCGAGGATATTGCCATGTTCAATAACGCGGGTTCTGCCCCCGCCGCCTTCTTGCCGCTCCCAACTATCTTCTTTAAATCTTCCTGTTCCGGCAATGCCCCCTTTGTCGTCGGCTTGTTCAAGCGCATTACAAATAGCATCTTGCAGTTGCTTTAACCATTCGGTTATTTGTTCTTTTGTCAACATGCAAAAGGTATTAGTTGGCAGGTTTTAATTCGTAATTTTCGTATTTAAGCATGTACACGAACTTGTTCTCGAATCCGCTTTTGTTAGTGGTGGACTTAATAAAATTAAAATTGGTAATAATGCCGCTGTACTTATTATCCACAATGTCGTTTAAAAAACTTTTACCGTATTGCTGCAACGACGATAAAAAGTAATACGTTACATCGTAACCGCTGAATGCATACAGTTCGGGATTGGATTTGTAGGCCGTATTGAATTTTGCAATAAAATGTTTGGTTGCCGCATCGTTGTAATTGATGTAGTTGTTGGAAACAATGTGCAGTTTAAGGCTATTTAAGTATTCTAAATCGAGGTTATCAAAATTCATCCAGCTTTGAAGCCCGAATAACACTATTTTCCTGTTTTCCTGAATGGTGTTTATCATGTTGATGAACTCTGTGACGTACGATTGGTTGTTGGACGGTAACACAATAACATTCACTTTTGTAGGGTGCAGGTATTTTTTTATTTGGTCCAACCCTTTTGCTTCTTTAACAGAGTCGGCCATCATGTACATTTTGTTCGACGCAGTTTCCTTGGCCGCTTTTCTGAATGCGGTGCACAATTCAACTTCCTTTTTGTTTCCGCTGTTCACAATAATTATGTTTTGCGTGTAAAAGGTATCTATCACAAAATTGGCCATTTGCATTACCTGTAATGTATTTGACGAGGTTATTTTGCACACATAAGGATTATCGAACAAAATTTTATTTGCCTGTACAAAGGGCGATACTATGGGTATGTTATGTTCCTTGGCAAACTTGGCAATGGGCATAAAACCCGAAGCGTAAAGCGGGCCGATGATCAGGTCCATTTCGGCCATTTCCGGTTTTTTTACAACGGTAAGTATGCTGCCCACCGAATCGTCATCGTCAATGTCATACACATATACTTTGGCATTCAAATTTTCTTTTTTCA